>Ga0183097_10397_pt1 | contig 94334 bp, 86 predicted proteins | sample BioMet8_FD_128883 | JGI IMG/M metagenome (GOLD analysis project Ga0183097, IMG submission 128883) | Microbial communities from bioreactor (seeded with sewage sludge) at Lawrence Berkeley National Lab, California, USA - Biofuel... | ecosystem: Engineered > Bioreactor > Anaerobic > Unclassified ... | reverse complement strand
CCCGTGAGGGCCTAGTTGAAAAAGTGGTGCAAATGACGGATTTTAATTCGGCACGGCTTAAGCCGTGGCCGGTAAGAGCCCCTTCTAGGGGCGGACCAAACCGCCGGTTCTACCGGCGGTTATGATTTTTTGTTTTTTTGCCAAGCCTCACTGGTTAATTCAGTAATTTTTTCTGCTTTAACAGTATGCAGGGCAGGCCAGTAGGCGAAAGGCCTGGTGTAAGCATATTGAAAACCAAATTTGGCAGAAAGCTTCTTGGACCGAGTATTTTCTGCAAAGTAGCCAAACCAGAGCTTGCTTAGCTTCTTAACAGTGAAGCTATAGGCCAGCATGGCGGCAATGGCCTCTGACATATAACCCTGTCCCCAGAATTCCTGCCCCAGCCAAAAACCTATTTCTCCCTCCCGAGGACTTTTTGCCAGCTTGCTTTTGCCAAAAGACATGAGGGCAATGCTGCCCAGAGGGTAGTTCTCAGTTTTTAAGGCTATGGTAAAGGTATCTGTCCGGGTTAAGATTCTTTTTAGGATTTGTTTGCTATCATCATCTGCACCGGGGGGCAACCAACCAGCAGCTGTGCCCACTAGAGGATTAAGAATGTAGCTTAATAATAAATCTCCGTCACTATCCAGCCAGGGACGGAGTAGTAAATTAGTAGTTTCCATGACTTTGCCTCTTAGCTTAATAGGCTTTTTTACCAAAAATAGGATGAGTGCAGGGTTTTAAGGTTAACCTTTTGGCCAGCTCTACGGCATCAGATAGATGCAAGTCTTCCTTGCGACCGGCTTTTTCAAACACACACATAGGTGCATCGCTGCCAATCTCGCTGCCCGGCATATAGATATATTCTTTATTGGTGTTGTCTCCCAGGATAACGCCTGCTTTTAATTCTTCCGCAATAATAACTGACATAGCTTTCTTACCTTTCTCATTTTGCGTTTTTGTTTTTATTCTAATTGCTTAACGCAGAAATAGCAAGATTTTCTCAATTAAATCTTCATTAAAGTCGTCAAATTTGTTATAATAGACAAGTAAATGTAGGCATAGAAGATTATTCTATGGGTAGAGAGGAAGCACGAGATGGAAAAAAAGATAGAAAGTATTGATGTAGGTCGTGCCGCCATAAAAATGGCTATTTCCGAAAATAGGGAAGAAGAGCAGAGAATAAAGGCCATATTGCAACAGCAGGGCTATGCAGTTACCGCAGTAGATTTTGGCGGGGAGTTTATACCCTCCATTGTAAAAATAGTGGAGAGAGCAGTAGTAGCTGCCGAACGGCAGCAGCTGGTTACCGACACTCATGTGGGAGCTGGGGCAGTAGCAGGCGCAGCACATGAAGCCCTAAGTCAAATACAAAGCAAAGCCCTTGGGTTTAACGTAGGCGGCAAGATAGGAATTGCCCGTCGTGGCGAGCACCTTTGCGTGGCTGTCTTCATGGGAGTAGGGGTTTTAAATCTTAACGAATTATGTATTGGTTTGGCGCATCGTTCTCTGGCGGGTATAGATTAAGAGAAATTGTCCTTAATATAGAAAAAAATATTAATTTATATCAAAATAGCGGTTGACACTGCTACGGACAATATGATAAAATACCCATTGTCGCCAAGCTATTAAGTTTGGTATATGGTGGCTGTGGTGAAGCGGTTAACACACTGGATTGTGGCTCCAGCATGCGTGGGTTCGATCCCCACCAGCCACCCCATTTTCACAGCTTTGTTTGACTTGTTTGGGGCGTAGCCAAGTCGGTAAGGCACGGGACTTTGACTCCCGCATGCGTTGGTTCGAGTCCAGCCGCCCCAGCCAAAATGATTCACTAGCTCAGTTGGTAGAGCACCTGACTTTTAATCAGGGTGTCCCGGGTTCGAGTCCCGGGTGGATCACCAATTTTTTTGCGGATGTGGCGGAATTGGCAGACGCACTAGACTTAGGATCTAGCGGGAAACCGTGCAGGTTCAACTCCTGTCATCCGCACCAAATATAACAGCAACCCTTCTCCTTAGTGAGAAGGGTTTGTTTTTTGGTAATTACTTAGCATGGGACAAAAAAAGGCTATTGTTTCCGTGTTAAAGTGTTATAATGATTTTATAATTTAATAGGAATCCATAAAGAGTGGGCGAGAGACAAGCTCTGTGACCCCACAGCAACCTAGCGTAAGCCAAGGTGCTAAAGCTTGTATGATGGAGTGGAAGAGGAGACCATCATAGCGATGGCCTCTTTTTTACTCTCTGGGTGACTTTAGATTGTACAGAATTTAGTACATGCTAAGTGCTATTTTATTAATGCGAAACCGGGAGGTATAGTATGAATTACTACGATGTTACAGTTTCCTATGATTTTTCCGCTGAGGAAGAGCTGGACGAGGAAGAACAAGATGAAGAAAAAGTTAGCTTGCCTGTTCTTTTTGATGATATTTTAATTAATAAAATCAATAAAGATTTAGGCTTGGCCTGTGGTTATGGTCCACGCCTGGCGGTATTTGCCTATGCTGCCGATCCCTGTGAACTGTCTTTTGCAGTAGCTGTCAAAGTGCCTGATTTATCAAAAAAAACTGCTTTTGAGGTTATTGAAGAATATTTGCAGGATACCTTTAATTCTTGCTCAGCAGAAGTAGATACTGCCAAAGAGATTACAGTCAGTAGCTTTCTGGATTTATTGAAGGATGCGGATGATGCAGATTATTTGTCTGCTGATCCTCTAAGTAAACTGGAGCAAAGATTAAAGGTGGATTTCTTTTGTAATGCTTATTTTGATGTTGATGAACGACTTTGTTCTCAAAGCTTCCTAGAGGAATTTGTCGCTCAGCAAGCAGTGAAAAATTTATTGCTGGGTAATGATTTTCTGCAAGAAATAAAGAGAATCTATTCTATTGAAAATACCAAGGAATTTAATGGTATACCTGTCCAGTACGAAATAACTGCTGATAATGCCTCTTGTGCCCAGAGTATGGCTGATGTATTGGTACAAGCACTTTATAGTAATCATAGACTTTTGAGCAGAAGAATGAGCAGAATCTATAATATTAGCAAAGGCTGCTATGATGAACAGGATTTAGAAAATGTTTTTAAAAATGCGCAAGGAGCAACTATCGTTTTAGAACTGCAAACAGAGGATGGAGTGCCTGCCAATGAGTATAGAAGAGAGGCACGTTATATTACTGATATCATCAGGAAATTTCAGCATAATGTCTTAATAATATTGGTGCAAATTAACGGTAAAACAGATTTTACAAATAAAGCAAAAAGTATTTTGAAAGAAGCAATTGATGTAGTTGAACTAGGGGAAGGGAAAGGGAACAGGAAACAAGCAATAGCTTATTTTAACCACCTTATCACGACAAGAAAAATAGGGGCTCCTTCTGAGGCGTATTGTGAGAAGGTCTTTTCAACCAGGGAAACCTTTAGCCCCTCGCAGGTTTGGGCAATTTATACACAGTGGCAACGCGATATCCTAAAGGAAAACTTTTACCAGTCCTATAAAGATTGGCAGGTGGTCAAGGACAAGGGAGAACACAATTACGTTAAGGCCTATGAAAAGCTGCAAATGATGATAGGACTGACCAAAGTCAAAAGCCTTCTGGACCAAATCATTGCCAATTTTATCATGAAAAAGAGAAAGAATGAGCTGGGAATCAGTACCGAGCAAAATTCCCTGCACATGCTTTTTACAGGCAATCCGGGTACTGCCAAAACCACCGTAGCCAGACTTTTAGCGGAGATACTGCGGGAAAAAAGAATTTTGTCCAGTGGCACATTTGTGGAGTGCGGCAGAGGCGACCTGGTAGGGCGTTATGTAGGCTGGACTGCCCAAACAGTACAAGAAAAATTCCAAGCGGCTAAAGGTGGCATTCTTTTTATTGATGAGGCTTATTCCTTGGTAGATGAACATCATAGCTATGGTGAAGAGGCTATTAATACTATTGTGCAGGAAATGGAGAACAATAGGACTGATACCATGGTAATTTTTGCCGGCTACCCTGAGAAGATGAAGAACTTTTTAGCTCAAAATGAGGGACTTAGAAGCAGAATAGCTTTTCATCTTGATTTTCCTGATTATACGGTGGAAGAATTACAGGACATTTTCCAGCTTATCGCCACAGAGCAGCAATATATTTTATCTCCGGAGGTCCTTGCCCAAAGCAGAGAAATTCTTGCCGAGGCTTGCCACCAGCCTGATTTCGGCAACGGCAGATTTGTCCGCACTTTGTTTGAACAGGTTCAGATGCAGCAGGCTCTGCGACTAACTAAACAGTTTACGGAAACAAGTATTCCCAGAGAAGCTTTGCTTACTTTGCAAACAGCAGACTTTGCTTTTGCTGTTAACAAGCTGCCCAAAAAGCCTGCCAGACAACAAGCGGAAATTGGCTTCAAGGTGTAAAAGTATTGCCGGTGCAATGCCTTCCGCTTTCCAAGTGGACAAAAATCCCGGTCTTGGTATATAATTAAATGCGCAAAGGGGCTATAACAATTTAGGCGCAAGTCTATTTTGTTACAGCCCCTTTGTTGATATTATGATATAATATTAGGTATTCTATTTAGGAGTAAAATTATGAAAACCTTTGTATGCAAGGACTTAACAGCAACAGAAGAGATGGGACGCAAACTGGGTCAGGTGCTGACTACAGGAGATGTAGTGTGTCTTACCGGTGATTTAGGCATGGGCAAAACTGCTTTGGTGAAAGCAGCGTCCACAGCTTTAGGTGTGGCAGCCAAAGATGTCACCAGTCCTACGTTTTCGTTGCTGAATATTTATAAAGGTAAGCAATTTAAAATTAAACACTTTGATTTGTATCGTTTGAATTCTGAGGAGGAGCTGGAAGATATAGGCTTTGACGAAGAGCTTTCAGATGAGTGTATCTCCTTTATCGAGTGGAGCGAATTATTTTCCCAGGCTCTGCCGGAGGAATATTTGCAAGTAACTATTAAGCAGGAGGGTGAGGGTAGAAGCATTACCCTGACTCCTTATGGCAAGCATTATGCAGAAATTTGTGAGAAGGTGTGACTGTGTTAACGCTGGGAATTGAAACTGCTACCAAGGTATGTTCCGTAGCTTTGTGTGACGGCAATAAACCCTTGGCTAGCTATGAAGTGAATATGGGCATGACCCATTCCGAGGGATTGCTGCCTCAAATAGCGCAAATGCTGGAGAGAACCGGCGTGGCCAAGCAGGATTTGGAGCTTATTGCCGTAAGCAGGGGACCGGGTTCCTTTACAGGCCTGCGCATTGGGCTTGCTACCGCAGAGGCCTTGGCCTATGGTCTCAAAAAGCCCATGATTGCGGTTAGTACCACAGAGACCCTGGCTTATAATTTACCCATACCGGGTATTCTTTTAGCCAGTATTTTAGATGCCCAAAAGGGTAATTATTATCTGGCCTTGTATACCTGGGAAGTAGGCAAGCTGGTAGAAGTAAAACCGGTGACTATTATGGCCGGCCAGGAAATCTTTCCATTGCTTGCTACCTATAATAAACCAACGGTTCTCCTGGGAGAATGCCACAAGCTGGAAAAAGCTTGTCTTCCCAATATTACGGCAGCTCCTTTGGGTATAAGGCTGCCTAAGGCTATGGCGGTTGCTATGCTGGGAGCCGGGCAGCATCAAGAGGGTGCTGACGAGGATTATTTTGGTACAGAGCCATTTTATATCAGAAGGTCAGAGGCTGAGGAATTATGGGAACAACGACAGAAGAAAAAATAGCGTTTAGAGCAATGAGCAAAGCAGATATTCCCTGGATCAGGGAAGTAGATGCAGTCTCTTTTGCTGACCAGTGGTCTGTAGCTACCTGGCAGGATGAGATTAAACACCCTTTTGGTGTTTACATGGTCATGGAGGTAGGCGGTGAGCCCTGTGGCTATGCCGGGATGTGGTTCATTGCCCAAGAAGGACAGGTGACCAGAGTGGCCCTGGCCAAGGACAAACGAGGCCGTGGACTGGGTAACCTGCTTATTAAGGCGTTGGTGATAAACGCCATGAATATGGGTGCCACCACCATGAACTTAGAGGTCAGAGTGAGTAATATGCCGGCTCAGAAAGCTTATTTAGCAGCAGGCTTTAAGCCGGTAGGAGCAAGGCCTCGCTATTATCAGGATAATCATGAGGATGCCATCATCATGGCACAAGACTTTAAATAAGGTGAAAAAATGACTGAGCAAGATGTTTATATTTTAGGAATAGAAAGTAGTTGTGATGAAACCGCCGCTGCCGTAGTTAAAAACGGCAAGGAGGTTTTGTCCAACATTATTTCCACACAAATACCCATACATAGAAAATTTGGCGGCGTTGTACCGGAGATTGCTTCCCGTAAGCACATTGAACGTATTATGCCCGTTATAGATAAAGCTTTGGACGATGCCAAGCTTACCATGGCGGAGATAACAGCTGTGGCAGTGACCTATGGACCGGGACTGGTGGGGGCTCTTTTAGTAGGACTATCAGCCGGCAAAGCGTTGGCTTTTGCCTGTGACAAACCATTAATTGGTGTTAATCATTTAGAGGGACATGTATTTGCCAACTTTTTATCAGGGGAAGACCTTAAGCCGCCTTTCCTGGCTTTGGTAGTTTCCGGTGGCCATACGTCTCTCTTGATAGTGGAGGACTATAATACCTTCAAGCTTTTAGGACAGACCAGAGATGATGCGGCAGGAGAGGCTTTTGATAAAATCGCTCGTTTTATGGGCTTGCCCTATCCGGGCGGCCCTGAGATAGAGAAATTGGCGGCTTCCGGCAATCCCAAGAGTATCGCTTTCCCTAAACCACTTTTACCCGGTACCCACGATTTTAGTTTTAGCGGTTTAAAGTCTGCTGTTATCAACTATATTCATGGCCTGGAGCAAAAGGGTGAGCCTTTAAACAAGGCTGATATCGCCGCTTCTTTCCAAGAGACTATTGTAGAGGTATTGGTAGAGAAAAGTCAGGATGCCTTGCGGGCTACCGGGCTAAAGCAGATTGTTTTGGCAGGCGGTGTGTCTGCCAATAAGTCTTTGCAAAAGGCTCTGGCCAAGGGTGCGGAGGAGGTAGGTGCCAGCTTGATTCATCCTACTGCTATTCTTTGCACAGACAATGCTGTGATGATTGCTACCCGTGGCTATTATCAATATATACATGGCGAGAGAAGTGCCTGGAATTTAAATGCTATTCCGGCTTTAAAATTGGGAGAATAAAATGCTGCCTAAGAATTTTACCAAGGACCAAATGAATATTTTACGACGTTGCGCAACCTGTGCTGATCTAGCTGCAGACATTGCCCATGGTCGTGTAACTATTTATACCTCGGATACTGATTCCAAGGCACTCTATGTGTATGCTCAGTCCAAGCCCCTGACCAATTTCCTGATGCATGCACCCAGCCAGGTAGGCAGGTCTATCCGCAGGGTGGAAGAGCCCCTGGTGGATAGGACTATGGATACAGGGGTGGCTCTTTATGGTAAAAGGGAATGGGAGCTTGGTGTTTTTGCCCAGACCAAAATATTCCCGATTTTTGATGGCAGGCACAGGGTCTTTGCCGTAGCAGCCTTTGAGGTAGCTATTCAGCATGATGCTGCCCGGGAAGAAATCTTTATTGATGCTGCTATGGAAATCCTTATGGGGATTGACTCTGCCCAGGTTAAAGAAGATTTAAACTACAGACGTCTTACAACCTCAGACGGTGTTTTGGTAGTAGATGCAGATAATATGATTTTGGCGGCCAATAATAATGCCCTGCATATACTTTCTTTGCTAGGGGTGACAGATCCTATTGGCAAAAGGGTTAACAGTGTCCAGATTAACTGGCCGCTAGTGAGCATGGCTTTAAAAACAGGCATTGCCGAAAGCAAGGAAGTAAAGGAACAAGACCTGCAATTGGTTTTAAGGGTTATTCCCATTACCTCTACTCTGAATCCTGATGTGGCTGTAGTAATTTTGACTGATGTGACCGCTTTACGTGAAAAAGAAGAAGAGCTTTATATAAAATCTGTGGTTATTAAAGAAATTCATCACCGGGTGAAAAACAATCTTCAAACCATAGCGTCACTATTAAGAATGCAAAGCAGGCGTACTCATTCCCAGGAAGCCAAAGATATTTTAAGGGATGCCATTAACAGGGTAAATAGTATTGCCATCGTGCATGAGTCCTTGTCTCAACAGGAACAAGGCGAGATTAATATTGCTGAAGTAGCTAACGACATTTATCATGCGGTGCTTAGCAGCATGGTGGCACCGGATTTGGAGCTGAAAACCAGCTTTGACGTGGATAAGGTTTTGCTTCCGTCTGAGCAGGCTACAGGTATTGCTTTAACCTTAAATGAGCTTTTACAGAATGCCATTGAACACGGCTTTGAAAATAGAAAAAAAGGGACTTTACAAGTATCCTTCAAAGTAGTAGGTAGCAAAGGCATGCTGGAAATAAAAGATGATGGCGCAGGTCTAAGCCCCGGTTTCGACCTTAAAAATACAGAAAGTTTAGGACTGAAAATAGTCCAGACAATGGTAGAAAGCTTTGGTGGCAAATTTGAATTGCTGCCATTGGAACAGGGAACTTGCGCTAGAGTATTAGTACCAATTATGAGGGGGAATGTATGATGGACAAGCTTAATTTTTTGATTGCAGATGACGAAGCCTTGATTAGAATGGATGTAAAAGAAATGCTTACAGAGGCCGGCCACAAGGTGGTAGGGCAGGCGGCCAGTGGTGAAGAAGCCCTGAATTTAGCAAGACAGTTGCATCCGGATTTCACTATTATGGATGTAAAAATGCCTGGTATTGGTGGCATTGCTGCAGCTAAGACTATTGTTGAAGAGAAAATCTGCCCGGTACTGCTGCTTACTGCCTACAGCCAGGAGGATATAGTGGAAAAGGCTAATGCTGCCGGAGTAATGGCCTATCTGGTCAAACCGATTAGAGAAGAACAACTTTTTCCTGCCATTAAAATCGCCTACGAACGCTTCCATGATTTGCTTTCTTTAGAGGAAGAATTAGATAAGATGAAAGAAAATTTGGAAACCAGGAAGATTTTAGACAGAGCCAAGGGCATTATTATGGATACCTATAAGCTTTCTGAGCAGGATGCATATAGAAAGATGCAAAAGTACTGTATGAATAAGAGAATGAGCATGAAACAACTGGCCGAGGCTGTTGTAAGTGCCAAAGCTAAAGTGTAGGCTGAACCTATTTACTGAGATTTACCGCTTGGGAGGTTGATGACGCGCATTTACCATTTGACGACCTCTCATTGGTAAATCTATTTTTTTTTACTAAAAACACTTGCAATTTTTTGAAAAGATGGTATTATTATTTATGTGGTTAGCACTCCTAGTAAATGAGTGCTAACAAAAAATGTTAATTAAATATCTAAGATAAAAGAAAGGGGATTTACATTATGTTAAAACCGTTAGAAGATCATGTGATTGTAGAGCCTATTGTGCAAGAAGAGAAAACTGAAAGTGGTATTTATCTACCCGATACCGCTCATAAGGACAAACCTCAAACCGGCAAGGTTATTGCTGTTGGTTCAGGTCGTCTTACCGATGATGGCAAGAGAATTCCTTCTGAAGTTAAAGCCGGGGATACCGTAGTTTTTGCTAAATATTCCGGCAGTGATGTTCAATTAGATGGTAAGGATTACATTATCCTGAAGGATAGCGATATTCTTGCTATATTAGTTGAAGATACCAAGGCTAAAAAAGCTAAGAAATGAATCGTCCACTATGATTTTGACGATAATGATAAAGAACCGCGTTTAAGAATATGGAACTAAGGAGAGATAATTATGGCTAAAGAAATAAAATTTGATGAAGAGGCACGTCGTAGTTTAGAACGTGGCGTTAATGCTTTGGCAGACGCTGTAAAGGTTACTTTGGGACCTAAGGGTCGTAATGTTGTACTGGAGAAGAAATATGGTTCTCCTATGATTACCAACGATGGTGTTACCATTGCCAAGGATATTGAATTGGAAGATCCTTTTGAGAACATGGGTGCTCAATTAGTTAAAGAAGTTGCTACCAAAACTAATGATATTGCCGGTGATGGTACTACTACTGCTACTATTTTGGCACAAGCTATGGTTCATGAAGGCATGAAGAACGTGGCAGCAGGTGCTAACCCTATGATTGTTAAGAAGGGTATTAAGGCCGCTGTTGATGTTTTGGTTAAAGAACTGGAAAAGACCTCTAAGAAGGTAAGAACAAAGGAAGAAAAAGCCCAGGTTGCTTCTATTTCTGCCAGCGATGAAGAAATTGGTGGTTTGATTGCTGACGCTATGGAAAAGGTTGGCGACGATGGCGTTATTACCGTAGAAGAGTCCAAGACCATGGATACTGCTTTGGAGACTGTAGAAGGTATGCAATTTGACCGTGGCTATGTTTCTCCCTACATGGTAACTGATCCTGATAAGATGGAAGCGGTTATGAGCAATCCTTATGTATTCATTACTGACCGTAAGATTACTTTGATCGCTGATATTATGCCTGTTTTGGAAAAGGTTGTACAACAAGGCCGTGAATTGTTAATCATTGCTGAAGACATCGAAGGCGAAGCTCTGGCTACCTTGGTTGTTAACAGACTACGTGGTACCTTTAAGGCCGTAGCTGTTAAGGCTCCCGGCTTTGGTGACCGTCGTAAGGCTATGCTTCAAGATATCGCAGTGTTGACTGGTGCTACCGTAATCAGCGAAGAGGTTGGTCGTAAGCTGGACAGCGCTACCTTGGAAGATCTAGGTACCTGTAGCCAGGTTCGTGTAACCAAGGACTTGACCACTATTGTTGATGGCAATGGCAAGAAGGCTGACATTGCTGCCAGAGTTGCTCAAATTAAAGCTCAGGTTGCTGAAACTACCTCTGATTTTGATAAAGAAAAATTACAAGAACGTCTGGCTAAGTTAGCCGGTGGCGTTGCAGTTATTAAAGTTGGTGCTGCTACCGAGACTGAATTGAAAGATAAGAAACTCCGTATTGAAGATGCTTTGAATGCTACCCGTGCTGCTGTGGCTGAAGGTATTGTAGCCGGTGGCGGTACTGCACTTCTTCAAGTACAAAACGCTTTGGACAAGATCGATGTAAAGGGTGACGAGAAGACCGGTGTTAACATTGTTAAACGTGCCATCGAAGAACCTATTCGTCAAATCGCTTTCAACGCAGGTCTGGAAGGCGCTGTAATTGTTGATACCGTAAAACGTTCCAAGAAGGGTATTGGCTTTAACGCTTTGACCGAAGAGTATGTTGATATGATTAAAGCCGGTATTGTTGATCCTTGCAAGGTTACTCGTAGCGCATTGCAAAATGCTGCTTCTATCGCTGCCATGATCTTGACTACTGAGACCATTGTTGCTGATAAACCTGAACCTAAGACTGCTGCTCCTATGCCGCCGATGGGTGGCGGGATGCCGGGCATGATGTAATCTAAGTACTTTAGAGCGACGATAAACCGTCATCTACATTGTCAGGACGTGATTGGGAAGTTCGGGATGGACCGAGAAAGTCCTATCCCTTCTTCCCAATCACGTCCTTTCGTGTATCTGACAGTTTCTAGTCGCTCTTGTTTTTGTGTATCTGACAGTTTCTAGTCGCTCTTGTTTTTGTGTGGGGGCAGTCCACTTCTCGTTGTTCTTTTATTTTACAAGTAGCGAGATTTTTTATAATTCTTATATAATTATTGAATTCTCTTAAATATATATAACCATCTGTAAATCTATTGACAGCAGAGGCATGGTATGATAATTTCACATATATAGACATAGGGTATTGGATATCTAAGAAATTTTCCAACGTCCCAGTGATTTTTAGATTAAGCCGTTACCCTTAGGTAACGGCTTTTCTTTTATGCCGTTGTAAGAAGGAGGGAAAAATAAGATGATAATTAATAGTTGTAAAGATGAAATGAAATTATGGAATGGTTTGCCGGCAATTTTGATTCCAGAAAAAGGGAAAAGAGAATGGGCAGTTTTTTCTAAGGCTGGTAGTGAAATTATTATTGGGAAAGTTTTAGAAGAAGAGTTTAATTCTCAGGAAATATATGAAAAAGCAAAAAAAGTAAAAGGCATTGATAACTATGAAAGAAAAAACAGTGGAAAAGATGATTGTACAGATGCAGATTAAAGTAAAAAATACCGGACTGTCTGTGTTAGATAGTCCGGTATTTTTATAAGGAGTAAATGTGAAAAAATATTGGCAAGATAAAAATATAATACTTTGGATTATCAGTAGCTTTATATGTGTTGGTGGCGATGTGTTTACCACTACGGCTATTCCTTTGCTTATTTACAATATTACTCATTCTGCCAGAATGGCAGTTTTTGTTTATTTGTTAGACATTTTGCCAGAGGTTATATTGGCACCTTTAGCTGGAGTAGTTGTAGACAGCTATGACAAAAAGAAAATCATAGTATATGCCAATATTCTAGCTGGGTGCATTTTATGCTTGGCGATAGTTTATGATAATTGTTGGTTTTATATTTTTAGCAATAGTATACTTAGTATTGCTAATCTGTTTTATGCTACTGCAGCTAAGACAACACTGCCATTTTTGGTGAAAAATGAGGAAGACTTTTCTAGGGTTAATAGTTTTATTTCTCTGGTATTGAAAATAGCAAGAATTATGGGAGCAGCGACTGCTACTATGTTACTTGCCTTGATGGATGTAAAGTATTTACTGCTTTTTGATGCTGTTTCTTTTCTGATTACTGCTTTTTTGGTAAATAACATTACTTTTAATAATGAAAGTACAAATTTAATTGTTTCTGCACTTGATTCAAAGGTAAAAATACGCCAATATTGGGAAAGCTTAATTGAAAGTTATAATTTTTTGCGGGTAAATAATGAATTTGTTATATTTTCACTGTACTATGCACTTATTATAGGCATAGAAACTGTTCTAGGTGCACAATTGGTAGTTTTCCTGGAGAAGGATTTAAGTTTACCTAATTATTATTATGGTATTTATAAAAACTTCGTTCTTGTAGGAATATTCTTAGCACAGGTGGTATTTAGTAAAATTATACTGTTTGGCAAAGAGAATGTTGGTATTATAAGTGGCTTGTTATTAAGTGCCATAGAAATCATAATATTAGCTTTTACAGGAAAATTATATTTAGGCATATTCTTGGGCTTTTGCGATTCTATGGTGATGAACTGTTGGTATGGACTGTATTATAGAGTTATACCAGCAGCTCACTTAGGCAGAATAATCTCATTTTGTTCCGTAGTCTTTGCTTTAGTGCGCCTTTGTGTTACAGGTATTATATGTATAAGCTGTACCCATGTTTCTACTAGACACTTATTTGCTGCTACAGGTGTAATAATAGCACTAACCGTTATTGCGTCCATGGCATGGCGTAATATCATGGCTTGGTCAAGGACAAGGATATAGGCAATGCTATTATTTTACATTTAAACCACCCGCAACCATAGAATAGGAGTAAGAAAAAAGCCTGCAAACCGAATATTCATAAGGTTTGCAGACTTTTTTATTTTGGCTATGTTCAGCTGTTTTCTTCGGACATGTGTTGGGGTAAAATCTGATTTAACAAAATAGCTAGGATGGTGGAAATAACTACGGGGGATTTTCCAAAGATGGTAGTTACCCAGCCCGGAAAGGCGGCCAGAGTAGAGGGGACGGCGCATATGCCCATGCCCAGAGCCACGGCTAGCCCTACCACAGAAGTGTTGCGGAAATTCATTTCTTCAGTCATTACCAGCTTGATACCGGTCATGGCTATGGAAGCGAAAACGGAGACGGTAGCACCACCTAAAACTGCATAAGGAATAGTGGTTAATAAAGCAGAGAATTTTGGTAAAAGGCCTGCAATTAGAATGATGAGAGCAGCCAGGCCTAGGGTCTTGCGATTAACTACCTTGGTAGAAGCAACAATACCGACGTTCTGGCTATAGGAGGCAGTGGGCAAGCAACCCAAAAAAGCACCTACGATGTTGGAGAAGCCATAGCCTAAAATAGCACCATGCAGCTCATCTGTAGTGGGGACTCTGTCTAGACCACCTGCTGTAGTAGCAGAGAAGTCGCCAATAGCCTGAATGGAATTTACTACGAAGAGAATTCCTAAGGCCACACAAGCGGAAGGCTGAAAGTCTAAACCAAAGTACATGATGTTAGGCAATTGAAAAATGCCGGCGTTGATGACATTGGTGAAATCTACCATGCCACAAAGCAAGGCAATAACATAACCAACTGCCATGCCGATAAGAATAGAAGCCAGCTTAAAAAGACCCTTGCCATAATGGTTCAAGGCTGTTACCACAGCCAAGGTAACAATGGCTAATGCCCAGTTTTGCCAGGAACCGAAGGTTTTGGAGCCTACACCGCCGGCCATATAATTGATGGCCACGGGGTAAAGGGACAGACCAATGGTGAAGACGACAGTACCGGCAATTAGCGGTGGAAAATATTTGCGAATGGTTCTAATAGTCAGGCCGACGCTGATGGCACAAATACCACCGATAATCTGAGCACCTAAAATAGCTGCGATACTAAATTGCTGGGCGATGGCTACCATGCTGGGCACATAAGCAAAGCTTACACCCATGATAACAGGCAGGCCGGCTCCCAAATGGAAGCCCTTGGTATTGCCAAGAGGGAAAAGCTGCAGGAAAGTAGAAAGAGCAGCCACAATGAGCGAAGCCTGAATTAAAATGATTTTATCACCAGGGTTTAGCTTGGCTACTCCGGCAACGATAATAGCTGGCGTGACACAGCCAACAATCATGGCAACAACGTGCTGCAAGGCCAGAGGAAAAGCTTCAGATAAGTGGGGAGTACCATCAAGGCTGAAGAGAAGGGATTGACTTTTACTAGATTCCATGAGCAACTTCCTCCTTTAAGAATGAATACGTGTGCCTGTTCTACCAAGAATGCCAGCTTTGGCTTTCTCCAGCAAAGTAATCAAGGCCGTACGGTTGGGTTTAGATTCTACAAAGTTTAAGGCAGCTTGTACTTTGGGCAACATAGAACCGGCAGCAAACTGGTCCTGTGCAATATATTCTTTTGCTTCTTGTGCCGAAAGTTCATCCAGCCATTTTTGCGTAGGCTTGCCAAAGTTGACAGCCACTTTTTCCACTGCAGTTAAAATAATCAGGTAGTCTGCACCTAGCTTTTCAGCCAGCAAAGCACTGACAAAATCCTTGTCAATGACAGCACTGGCGCCTTTTAGGTGATTGCCGTTCCTGGTTACGGGAATGCCGCCGCCACCACAGGCAATAACGACCTGGCCAGCTTCTACCAAACTGGTAATGGCACCGATTTCCACGATTTCTTTAGGCCTGGGGGAGGCTACCACACGACGCCAGCCGCGACCGGCATCCTCCTTCATGACGTAGCCGTAATTTTTTGCTGCTGCCGTAGCTTGCTCTTTAGTCATAAAGTGACCTATGGGCTTGGAAGGATTTTGAAAAGCAGGATCGGTAGCATCTACCAGCACCTGGGTAATCATGGTAGATACAGGAATATCGAAAATCTTCCTGTTACGTAGTTCTTCGCGCAGAGCATTTTGCAAATCGTAACCGATATAGGCTTGGGACATTGCTACACACACGGATAATGGCGTATTTGGCTGTTTGGCATCTTCTCTGGATAAGGCTGCCATAGCGTGGTTAATCATTCCCACTTGTGGCCCATTGCCATGGACAATGATAACCTCATAATTTTCTTGGATAAGGTCAACGATAGCTTTAGATGTAATTTTTACTGCTTTCATTTGTTCCGGCAGAGTATCGCCCAGAGCATTACCACCTAAAGCAATAACTACGCGCTTTTTGTTCTTGCTTTTCATATTTGTCCATCCTTCACCCTTGCAGAGTAAATTATTTTTTCTTGTTTGTGCGTTTGGAGTTTTTTATGTCAATATAGCTGTAGAGCGTAAATTTGGAAATGCCGAAATATTTAGAAACCTTGTCTCCTGATTTGGTAACAAGGAAAGCACCTGCATCATTAAGAAAGCGGATGGCTTTCACCTTTTCATCCTTATTCATTAAAGTGGCGGGTTTCCCTACCAGGGCAACAGCTTCTTCTATTAGCTCATCCAATAATTCGTTAACATTGTGAGCAATTTGATTGGGCTTCTTGTCATCGCCATCGTTTTCTATATTGATGATAGCCTTCACAGCCTGATCAATAGAGAGTAAGTTGGTGATATCGTAGTTAATGCCCAAGATGTAATTTATTTCGGTATTATCCTCATTCCTGATAAAGATAGTACTGGATTTTAAAACCTTGCCGTTACTGGTTCTGGTTAAATAACCAAGATGGTCACGAAGATTGGCTGAGCCATTTTTTAAGGCCTCCAGAACAACCTTGGAAGGACCATCACCAATTTTGCGCCCTGTGATATTGCCATTGATAATATAAACTATGGAGTGCTCAATATCCTGGGTTTTCAAATCATGAATAATAATTTCACAATCCGGACCAAACTGTTTAGCAAAGCCATTGGCCAGTTGGGTAAGCAGGCCTAAAGTTTGGGACATATAAGTACAACTCCTTTCTTTTACATAACAAAATATTGTAGTATAATATAAACAAAGAAAAACTTTTTTGTACCGTACCTAAAAAATAATTAGGATATCTACACCTCAATAATAGCACAAGAAAACCAATTTGAAAAGAAGAATTTGCAAAAATTTTTAGGTGTTCAAAAAAAGTTTTTAAAGAAGAGAATAATACAGGAAAAAGAGGTGATAAAAATGGCTGATTTAGCTAGACACGTAGTAAAAAGAGATCATGGAGATAAAATAAGCGGCAAAGCAAAGTATGTGTGTGATTTGACTATGCCGGGGCTTTTGACCGGCAAATTGTTGCGTTCTGTGAAAGCCAAGGCTCTGCTCAAAGAAATCAAGCTGCCTGTCTTGCCTGAGGGCTACTATATCGTGGACTACAGGGATGTGCCGGGAGAAAACTATGTCTCAATGGTAGACAACCACGACACTCACATTTTTGCCCAGGATAGGGTGGAATTTATCGGTGAACCCATTTTAATGGTAGTGGGACCGGAGGCTAAGGTTATAGATGATATTTTGGCAGCCATAACGGTAGTTTACCAGGAAGAAACACCTATTTTTAATGTAAAAGAAACTGACACCATTTTTTATCAATTCGAAGACAATAAGGGTGATGTGGCCAAGGCTTTTAGCCAGGCTGATAAAGTTTTCACGGAGGAGTATCACACCGGTTATCAGGAGCAGGCTTATCTGGAAACGCAGGGGATACTGGCCTATTACGAGGGAGCTAAGCTGGTTATCCGCGGCTCCATGCAGTGTCCGTACTATTTGGTGGGTGCTGTGACAATAGCCATGGGTCTTAAGGACAACTCGCAGCTCAAGGTGTTGTTCGATTATACAGGCGGAGCCTTTGGCGGCAAGGAGGATTATCCTTCTGTGCTGGCTTGTCAGACTGCTGTTGCTACCAAGAAGGTAGGCAGGCCGGTACGTGTAGTCTTAGCCAGGCGGGAGGATATCATTTCGACTTCCAAGCGACATCCTGCTTATCTGACTTATAAAACAGCTCTGCGTGCCGGGAAAATTACCGGCATGGATATCGATATACTTTACGACAGCGGCGCATACAGAACCTTGTCTTTGGTGGTGCTGCAAAGAGGTATTATCGGTGCCATAGGTGTCTATCGCATCGACAATCTGCATGTACGTGGCCGTTCCGGCAAGACCAATACGGTGCCTAATGGAGCCTTTCGAGGTTTTGGCGGGCCCCAGGTTTTCTTTGCCATGGAAATGCATATGAGTCACCTGGCTAAAGAGCTGGGCAGAGATCCGCTGGATTTCAAAAAAGAATATATGGTTAAGCAGGGCGATGTTACCAGTACCAACGGCATCTACCATTGTCCAGTGGTTTTGCCACAAATGCTGGAAAAACTGGATAACATGTCAGACTATCAAAAAAAGTACGCAGCTTATAAAAAGCCCCAAAGTGGCCGGTATCGCAAGGGCATAGGGCTCTCGCTGGTTTACCATGGGTGCGGTTTTACCGGCAATGGTGAAAGAGATTTGATTAAGGCAGTAATGAAGTTGATTAAGTATGAAGATGACAGAGTAGAGATTATGGCCGTGAACACCGATATGGGACAGGGCCTCAAGACTACCTTTATCAAGCTGGTTACCACAATTCTGGGGATTCCTCAGGAGCAGGTGATTTTTGCCAATCCTGATACCAGCAGGGTACCTGATTCAGGACCTACGGTGGCCAGTCGTTCTATGATGAATGTTGGCAAGCTTTTGGAGCGGGCTTGTCTTAAACTAAAGGCTAACTGGCAAAAAGGTGTGTACCAGGAATTTGAGGAGCGTTATCAACATCCGGCTTATTTAATTCCCTGGAATCTTGATACCTTCTCCGGAGATGCTTATCCCACCTATTCCTGGGCCACTAATGCGGTGGAGGTGCAGGTAGATACTTTGACAGGAGCTACTCAGGTCTTGGGTGCCTGGGGCGTTTACGATATCGGCTATCCTATTGATGAAAAAATTTGTAAGGGACAGATGGAGGGTGGCTTCCTGCAAGCAATTGGCTATGGCGGCATGGAGCAGATGACTGCCGAAAAAGGTGTCATTAGAAATGCCAGCCTTAGTGACTATATTATTCCTACTGCCAAAGATGTTCCTCATATGGAAGTAGCCTTTGTCAATAATCCTTACGAGTTTGGACCCTTTGGTGCCAAGGGCGCCGGCGAGCTTCCCGCTGTAGGAGGAGCCTCTGCCTATGTGGAGGCCTTGGAAAATGCGCTAGGTACCAGATTTTATAAGACGGCTGTGTCCATGGAAGATATCCTGCTGGCAGAGGAGGTAAACGCAAAATGACTCAACAAATTAAATTTACCTTGAACGGAACAGCAGTGGTTTCCGAACGGCACCCCGGTGTTAAGCTTCTGGATGTGCTAAGAGAAGATTTTGCTGATACAGGTGTGAAATGCGGGTGCAGAGAAGGGGAATGTGGCGCTTGCTCTGTTTTGCTTGATGGTTTGGTAGCCAATTCCTGCATGGTAGCCTTAGGAGCAGTAGCCGGTAGAAACGTACTTACTATCGAAGGCTTTGCCAAGGTGCTGCCACAGCGCTATGCTGCCCTGCAGAAAGCCTTTGCTGCTGTTAGCGCAGTACAATGCGGTTTCTGTATTCCGGGCATGGTGCTTTCTGCTGAATCTCTTTTAAATAAACATCCTCATCCCACTGCAGCGCAAATACGGGATGGCCTTTCAGGTAATCTGTGCCGTTGCACGGGCTATAATGCTATCGTGGAAGCAGTGGAGATAGCGGCTAAGGAGGGGAATGGTATATGGTAAACAGTTACTTTCCAACTACTTTGGCTGAGGCTTTGCAGCTCAGGCAAGCCCAGCAGGTTGTTCCCTATGCCGGTGGTACAGACCTGATGCTCAAGGATAGAACAGAGACAGCTTTCTTATTCCTTTCCCAGGTTTCAGAGCTGCGTCATGTCAGGGAAGATGATAAATATTTACGTATTGGTGCCGCTGCAACTTTTACAGAACTGTTGGAAAATGAGTTGACACCGGCCTTCCTTAAGGCTGCTTTAGAGGAATTGGCAGCACCTGCCATCCGCAACATGGGGACCATCGGCGGCAATATTTGCAACGGTTCACCTAAGGCGGATAGTGCTTTGGTTTGCTTTGTCCTGGATGCACAGCTGCGCTTGGCCAGTGCAGGTGGCGAAAGGCTTGTTCCTATCCGGGACTTCTATGTGGATAGAGGCAAAACAATTTTGCAAGCTGATGAACTGCTGGTGGAAGTATTGCTGCCTAAGAAGGACTGGAGCAATTACTACTACGAGAAGGTTGGCGCCAGACAGGCTTTGGCTATTTCCAGATTATCCTTTGGTGGTTTGGTAGAGATAAAAAATGCCAAACTGGTTAATTTTGCAGTAGCTTTTGGGGCCATTGACCGCACCATTTTGCGTATGCCTGCTTTGGAAAAGCGAATGATGGGACTTAGCGTAACTGAGGCTAAGGAACAGCACAAGGCTATTGTGGCTGCCTACAGCGAACAGATAAATCCCCTTAGTGGACGTATTTCTGCTCGCTACAGGAAAAAGGTTTGCTTAAATTTATTGGAGGATTTTCTTACTGTTAAAGGGTTATAAAATTTTTCTCTAAATAAAAATAGAGCCTGAAAATCATGACGATTCAGACTCTATTTTTTTATGTGTGTGTTTACTTAAAAACTCTGGGCATGGCTCTGTCTTGCAATTTCTTTAAGAGGGTAGCGGGATCGGAGAATTTTGCCAAGGTAATCATGGCAGCGATAACATAAGGTTTGTAGCTTGCCTCCTTGTAAAGAGGATCACGATAACGATCGAAAACGCTAGCTTCTACTTCGCCGTCTTGGCAGCTTACGCCGTTGATATCAGCGGGTAGGCAGTGGAGATAAAGAGCTTTGCCATTTTTTGTGGTTTGCATTAATTTTTCAGTGCAGCACCAAGCCTTGTGCTGAGCATTTTGGGCCAGCAATTCTTTCTCCAGCTTTTTGATGCCCTCGGTATCGCCCTTGCCATAGAGATCAGTTCTGATTTCCATAGCGGCAAAGGGAGCCCAGCTCTTGGGATAAACAATATCAGCATCTTTAAAAGCATCAGCCATATCGTTGGAAACACGGAAGCTGCCACCGGATTTTTGGGCGTTGGCTGCAGCCACTTTGGCCACCTCCGGCATGATTTCATAGCCTTTCGGATGAGCCAATACTACATCCATACCCATACGGGTAAAGAGTCCTACCACGCCTTGAGGCACGGAAAGAGGCTTGCCATAGGAAGGTGAATAAGCCCAGGACATGGCAACCTTCTTGCCTTTTAAGTTTTCGATACCACCGAATTCATGAATGATATGAGCCATATCAGCCATACATTGGGTAGGATGGTCGATATCGCATTGCAGGCTTACCAAGGTAGGTTTTTGGTTTAGGATGCCATCCTTGTAGCCTTGGGTAACAGAGTTTACTACTTCGTGCATGTAAGCATTGCCCTTGCCGATATACATATCATCACGGATGCCGATAACATCAGCCATAAAGGAAATCATATTAGCTGTTTCGCGTACGGTTTCACCATGAGCAATCTGGCTTTTGCCTTCGTCCAGATCCTGGACCTCCAGACCCAGTAAATTGCAAGCGGAAGCAAAGGAGAAACGAGTACGGGTAGAATTATCACGGAATAAAGAGATTCCCAGGCCACTTTCAAAAACCTTGGTGGAAATATTGTGCTCTCTCAAGTAGCGCAAAGCATCGGCGACGAGCCAGACAGCCTTTAACTCATCATCAGTTTTTTCCCAGGTCAGGAAAAAATCACCTTCGTACATGCCTTTAAAATTCAATTTGTTTAAAGCATCAATGTAGTATTGTAAATCTTTTGCCATGGTAGCAACTCCTTTAGGTTTATTTTAAACTTATTTACCGGTATAGATGGTAGGTAAAGCAGCATAAACAGCGGCACAGGTTACTAAATCCTGTTTCCAGGTCATTTCATTGGGAGCATGAGCCTGAGCCTCTGCGCCGGGACCAAAGCCGATGCAGGGAATACCGTTACGCCCCATAATGGAAACACCGTTGGTGGAGAAGGTCCATTTATCTGTTAAGGGACGAGCCTGGCGCATTGCTACGGTTGTAGCTGCACCAATACGCTCCTTGCCAAACAGCTTGGTGTAAGCATCCTCCAGAGCAGAGGTTACCTTATGATCTTTGGGGATTACCCAGGTTGGGAAGTAGCACTCGATAGGATAGGTAAGACCTTTGTAGGAGGGACGGGAATATTCGTACATGGAAACCTTTACATCGTTGCCATATTTTTTTACGTGGGGAAGAGCACGGATTTCATCCAGGCAGCTTTCCCAGGTTTCGCCGGCAGTCATACGTCTGTCTAAGGAAACAGCGCAGGAATCTGCTACAGCGCAGCGGCTGGGGGAGGTAAAGAATATTTCTGAGCAGGTTACAGTGCCGCGACCCAAGAAATTAGCTTCCTCATACTCTTTATTGTATTTCTTATCCAGCATTTTTACCAAGCCTTTAATTTCGGTATTTTCTGCTGCATCGTTTTCATTCAAAGCACGTACATCTTGCAAAATGTCAGCCATTTTGTAAATAGCGTTGTCACCACGCTCAGGGGCGCTGCCATGACAGGAAACACCTTTTACATCAATGCGGATTTCCATACGGCCACGCTGACCACGGTAAATACCGCCATCTGTAGGCTCGGTGGAGACTACGAACTCAGGGCGAACCTTGTCTTCGTTAATGATGTATTGCCAGCACAAGCCATCACAATCTTCTTCTTGAACGGTGCCGGTAACCAGTACGGTGTATAGGTCGCTTAACAGGCCCAGGTCCTTCATGATTTTAGCACCATAGACTGCAGACACGATACCACCTAATTGGTCAGAGGTACCACGACCGCCGATTTCTGTGGCGTTTTCGTAGCCTTCATAGGGATCAAATTTCCAGTTGGCCTTGTTGCCAATACCTACGGTATCAATATGAGCATCAAAAGCGATTAAGGTTTTGCCGGTACCCATGTAGCCAAGTACGTTGCCCATGGGGTCAATATCTACTTTATTGAAGCCGAGCTTTTTCATTTCCTCGGCAATGCGGTTAATATGTTCTTTTTCGCCACAGCTTTCACCGGGGAAGTGTACGATATCACGTAAAAACTTGGTCATATCTTTTTCATAATTTTTAGCAGCTGTTTTAATTTTCTCATAATCCATGCTCATTTTTTCTGCTCCTTTGTCCTTTTATTTTTCTAAACCGTGCCAAACAATATTTTTGTACCGTTCGGGATCTGTGTCTCCCTCTGTAGAGAAGAGGAGAACAGTGGAATCTTTATCCAGCTTTAAAGCACTGCGCAAGTCTGCGTATTCGTCCATGGTCATGATAGCGGCCAAGGCACCGTAAGGTGCTGCCCCGGATTCACCGGAGGTCACAGGAGCATCGCCCTTAAGGGGAGCGGCCAACATTCTCATGCCTAGCGCAGCTACCCAATCAGGAGCAGCTAAAAAGGCAGTAACGTGATTTTTTAAAATGTCCCAGGAGATGGTATTGGCTTCACCGCAGGCAAGACCTGCCATAATGGTTTGCATATCGCCGCCTACAGCGTAAGGCTTGCCATCGCCAATTTTAGCACTCTTATAAAGGCAGGCAGCTACCTCTGCTTCCACTACAACGAAGGTAGGGGGATTGTCCGGATAGAGATTGGTGAAGTAGCCAACTACTGCACCGGCCAAGGAACCTACGCCGGCTTGTACAAATACATGGGTAGGACGTTTGCAGCCATCAGCTTGCAGCTGTTCACCGGCTTCGCTGGCCATGGTACCATAGCCCTGCATGATCCAGGCCGGTATTTCCTCATAGCCGTCCCAGGCAGTATCCTGTACAATAACGCCTCTGGGAGTTTCGTTAGCTTCCTTGGCGGCCAGACGGACGCAATCATCGTAGTTTAATTCCTGAATATCTACCTGTGCGCCTAGCTTCTTAATATTTTCTAAACGGGTCTGGGTAGTACCCTTGGGCATATGGACAACAGCTTTTTGTTTTAACTTTTCTGCTGCCCAGGCTACGCCACGACCGTGGTTGCCATCAGTAGCAGTAAAGAAAGTAGCTTGTCCAAATTCTTTCCTTAATTGATCTGAGGTTAGAACCTTGTAAGGTAAGTCACTAACGTCCTTATGAGTTTCCTGGGCAATGAAGCGAGCCATGGCAAAGGAACCGCCCAGCACCTTAAAGGCATTTAAGCCAAAACGGTAGGATTCATCCTTTAGAAAAACTTCCTTTAGTCCCAGGTAAGCGGCCATTTTGTCTAGCTTGGTCAAAGGGGTAACGGAGTACTGCGGAAAACTCCGGTGAAAGGCACGCGCCTTTTCAATATTATCCAAAGACATGATTTTTAAATTCTTGTCAGCTGTGTGTGCCATCCGGTTGATGACCCATTGCAATTTTTGTGCCATGCTATCCAAGCCTCCTTGTAACATAAAAATCTCCAAAAAGCACATTAACCTAAAAATTTTTTAGATTGCTTTCAAGTACATAATAACACAATATAAAATAAATGCAAGACGAATTTACAAAATTTTTTAGGTATTCTAAAAAAAATATTGCATTTAACTTCGGTTTATAGTAATATGGTGGTGAAGAGAAGTGAAAACTTGTTGAAAATTTTCAGATAAATTACAAAAGGAGTGGTTAAAATGCTATTAGTTGGCAATGGTCGTTTAGTAACAAGGGATGCAAAAAATCCTTTTCAGGAAGATGGAGCAGTACTTATTTCCGGGACTACTATTAAAGAAGTTGGTACCACTAAAGCATTGCAGACTGCTTATCCCAAGGCAGAATTCGTGGATGCCAGGGGCGGCGTTATCATGCCGGCTTTTATTAATATTCACGAACATATTTACAGTGCTATGGCCAGAGGCCTTAGCATTAAGGGCTACGATCCACATGGCTTCCTGGATATTTTGGATGGTTTGTGGTGGACGCTGGACAGACATCTTACTAATGAAGAAACCCGGCAAAGTGCCAGAGTTACTTACATAGATTCTATTAAGAATGGTGTAACTACAGTTTTTGACCACCATGCCAGTTTCGGTCATATCAAGGATAGCCTTTTTGCCATAGAGGATGCTGCCAAGGAAATGGGAATCAGAACCTGCTTGTGCTATGAAGTATCCGACAGGGATGGCAAGGCTAAAGCTAAGGAAGCTGTGCTGGAAAATGAAAGATGGATTAAACACGCTTTGGCTGATGACACAGATATGTTGGCCGGTATGATGGGTATGCACGCCCAGTTTACGATCTCTGATGCTACCATGGCTTTAGCGGCTGAACATAAGCCTGCTGAGGTAGGCTACCACATCCATGTGGCTGAAGGCATTGAGGATTTGCACGATTGCCTGAGAAAATACGGCAAACGTATTGTAGATAGATTGATGGATTGCAACATTCTGGGCAAGAAGACTTTGCTGGCTCATTGCATTTATGTCAATCCACATGAAATGCAATTAATTAAGGATACTGACACCATGGTGGTGCACAATCCGGAATCCAATATGGGTAATGCCTGTGGCTGCCCGCCAACTATGGAAATCGTCCATAGGGGTATCCTGACAGGCTTGGGTACGGATGGTTACACCCAGGATATGCTGGAGTCCTACAAGGTGGCCAATGTTTTGCATAAACACCATCTGTGCAATGCTAACGCAGCGTGGGTGGAGGTGCCACAAATGTTGTTTGAAGGCAATGCTCAAATTGCCAACAGATATTTTAAGAGAAAACTGGGCGTATTAAAAAAGGGTGCAGCCGCTGATGTGATTATTACCGATTATGTACCTCGTACTCCCCTGGATGCCTCCAACATAAATAGTCACATTTTGTTTGGTATGACCGGACGTAGCGTAGTGACTACTATTTGTAACGGCAAGGTCTTGATGAAGGATAGAGAACTGCAAGGCATTGATGAAGAAAAAGTATTGGCAGAAGTAAGGGAACAAGCTCATAAACTGGAAAGAAGCATAAACGCCTAAGGAGATGAATGACGATGAGTGACAAGATGACCCCTATACCTTTTGGAAAACTAATGAATTGGATTTTAGCAGAAAAACAAAAAGGTTCTACTTTTGGCTTGAAAAGAGCTTTTGTAGCAAAGCCTGATCACTCTGCTACGATGTTCGGACACAAGCTGGAGACTCCCTTTGGACCGGCAGCGGGACCCCATACTCAACTGGCCCAAAATATCATTGCTGCGTATGTAGGCGGCAGCCGTTTTTTTGAACTGAAAACAGTACAAAAAATAGATGGCGATGATCTGCCTGTTGCTAAACCCTGTATTAAGGCCGATGACGAATGCTATAACGTGGAGTGGTCCACAGAATTATATGTGCAGCAAGCTTTTGAAGAATACGTTAAGGCCTGGTTCGTCCTTAAGGCTATTGCCAAGGAATTTGGGCTGGGGGCTATGGATGGCTTTCAATTTAATATGTCCGTAGGCTATGATCTGGAAGGCATTAAGCTGCCCAAGATGGACAAATTTATCGAAGAGCTGAAGGATGCTTCCCAGACTCCTGTCTTTAAGGAATGCCAACAATGGCTGTTGGCAAACTTAGGTCGCTTCCAAAAATTGACTAAGGAAGATGTGGAGAATATTTCTGCTCAGGTTTGCAATTCTGCTACTATTTCTACTTTACACGGCTGTCCTCCTCAGGAGATTGAGCGTATTGCCCACCACCTGATGCTGGAGAAGAAGCTGAATACTTTTATCAAATGCAATCCTACCTTGCTTGGCTATGAGTATGCCAGAAAGACCTTGGATGAAATGGGCTATGACTATATAGCCTTTGGCGATTTCCACTTCAAGGATGATTTGCAATACAGCGATGCTGTTCCTATGCTGGAAAGATTACAAAAGCTGGCTGACGAAAAGCATTTGGAATTTGGTGTGAAGATTACCAATACATTCCCTGTAGATATTAAAGCCGGGGAATTACCGGGCAAGGAAATGTATATGTCCGGCAAGTCCCTCTATGTATTGTCTCTGTCCGTGGCCTTGAAATTGGCCAAGAGCTTTAATGGCAAGCTGCGCATTGCTTATTCCGGCGGTGCTGATGCCTTGAATATTGGTCAAATAGTAGATGCGGGAATTTGGCCTGTGACCATGGCTACCAATTTACTGAAACCGGGTGGTTACCAAAGGCTGGAACAAATAGGTCAAATTTTTGCTAGAAAACCTGTGCCTGTTTTTACTGGTGTAGATATTGCTAAACTGGAGGACCTGGTAGCAGAAGGCAAGAAGGATAAACATCATGTGAAGGCCGTAAAACCATTGCCCTCCAGAAAGATAAATAAACCTGTGCCGTTGACAGATTGCTTCCTTGCTCCCTGCAAAGAAGGCTGTCCTATTCATCAGGACATTACTGTTTACATGCAGCTGGTAGGGCAGGGTAAATTGGCGGAGGCCTTGGAAGTAATCCTTACCAAGAACCCCTTACCATTTATTACCGGTACTATCTGTGCGCATAATTGCATGAGCAAATGTACACGTAATTTTTATGAAACTCCGGTGAACATCAGAAAGAACAAATTAATTGCTGCTGAAGGTGGCTTGGCCAAGGTCTTGCCTACCATTAAGCAAGGAGCTTCCAATGGTAAAACAGCCGTAGTAGTAGGCGGTGGACCTGCCGGTATGGCAGCAGCCTATTTTCTGGCTAGAGGTGGAGTAGCAACTACTCTGTTGGAAAAGACCGATAAATTGGGCGGCGTAGTCCGTCATGTTATTCCTAGTTTTAGGATCTCTGAACAAGCCATCGATCATGATGCGGAGATTTTGCAAGCCACAGGTGTGAAAGTAGAACTTGGCAAGGCAGCTTCTTCTGTAAGCGAATTGCAGAAGGCTTATGATTATGTTGTCTTGGCTTTGGGTGCTTCTGCGCCGGGAGCATTGCCTCTGAAATCAGGTAAGGCCTTAAACGCTCTGGAATTCTTGGCAGATTTTAAAGCCACAGATGGCACGGTAAATTTGGGTAAGAAAGTTATTGTCATTGGTGGTGGTAATACAGCCATGGATACTGCCAGAGCAGCTAAACGCAATAGTGGCGTAGAAAAGGTTTCCCTGGTATATCGCAGGACAAAACGCTATATGCCTGCTGATGCCGAGGAACTGGAAATGGCCATGGAAGACGGCGTAGAGTTTGCTGAATTGCTCAGTCCTGTTTCTTTTGCTGATGGCAAGCTGCTTTGCAAGAAGATGAAGCTGGGTGCTTGTGATGCTACCGGACGTAGAGAAGTGGTAGATGCCGGCGAAGAAGTTAATTTGGAGGCAGATACTGTTATTGCTGCTGTAGGTGAAAAAGTACCGGGAGATTTCTATAAGGCTGCCGGTATTGCTTTGGATGCTAAAGGTAGAGTGCAGGCAGATGCTCAAACCATGGCAACTAACCTGCCTAACGTTTATGTAGTTGGTGATGGCTCCTATGGTCCGTCTACTGTGGTAGAAAGTATTGCCAGTGCTACGCGAGCTGCGTCCGCTATTTTGGGACACTCCATTGGCGAAGATAAATTTCAGGAAGCTGAAGCCAGAATTATTTATATGCGCAAGGGCCGTATGTGCGAAGCAACAGATGAAGATTGCAACCGTTGCTTAAACTGCGATAGCTATTGCGAGAACTGTGTAGATGTATGCCCCAACAGAGCCAATATTTCCTTGGTTGTTCCCGACATGGCAAGGCACCAAATCATTCACGTAGATTATATGTGCAATGAGTGTGGCAACTGCAGAACCTTCTGCCCATGGGATAGCGCACCTTATCAAGATAAATTTACCTTATTTGCCAATGTAGAAGATCTGAAGAACAGCAAGAACCAGGGCTTTGTAGTTACAGACAAGGCTCAGGGTCTTTGCCGGGTAAGGCTGCAGGGCCAAGAGGTTGAGCACAGACTAGGCAGTGCTGATTCTGTGGTGCCGGCTGATTTGGATAGGGTCATGGCTACGGTGCTTAAAGATTATTCTTATCTGTTGTGATATAATAAAAAACACATTATCCCTGATAGCCGGCCTGTTCTTGCCGTTTGTGGCCTGCTTAAGGGGAAAATACTTTGAGAAATAAAAACCTGCTTACGCTTGGTCTTTTTTGGCAAAGCTACGTCTGAAAGTGGAGGATAGCTATGAGTTCTTGTAAACTATGGGTTAACGACAAAGCAATAGAGGCAGAAGGCAGTCGCAAATTGCTGGATGTGTTGCGCAATGATTTGCGCCTGAAGTCAGTGAAGGATGGCTGTAGCGAAGGCGCCTGCGGGACTTGTACAGTGCTTATTGATGGCAGGGCCATGAAATGCTGCGTGCAAAAAATTGAACGGCTGGCCGGTAAACATATTGTTACGGTGGAGGGCTTGTCTCAAAAAGAAAAGGATGCCTTTGTCTTTGCCTTTGGGGAAGCAGGTGCTGTGCAATGCGGCTTCTGTATTCCGGGTATGGTTATCTGCGGCAAGGCGCTTTTAGATGCCAATCCTAATCCCTCCAGATTGGAAGTAGTCGCTGCTATTCGCAACAACTATTGTCGTTGCACAGGTTATAAGAAAATCATTGATGGTATCCTTTTAGCGGGCAAGATTTTGCGGGAAAATATTGATGTTAGTACTAAGGAAGGTCAGAAGCAGTGCCGAGTAGGCTCTCGTCTGCATCGTATTGATGTTGAGAGCAAGGTGCTGGGTACAGGCGTTTTCGTTGATGATCTTGATGCTGTTTCGCTGCCTGGTATGTGCTATGGTAGTGCAGTACGTTCTCAGTATCCACGCGCTATTGTGAAAAAAATCAATATTGAAAAAGCCAAGGCTTTGCCTGGCGTGGTTTGTGTTTTAACAGCAGCGGATATTCCGGGCAGCGTAAAGGTAGGACATATTAAGCAGGACTGGGATACTATGATTCCGGAAGGTTCCTGCACCCATTTTTTGGGCGATGCCATTGTTCTGGTGGCAGCAGAAACACCGGAAATCCTGCAACAGGCGAAAGACTTGGTAGAAATAGAGTATGAAGAGCTAAAGCCGGTGACCAGTCCTCAAGAGGCTCTGGCCCCGGGAGCTCCTTTGGTTCACCAATCCGGCAATATCCTTAGCCATGAGCATTTGGTAAGAGGTAATGCGGATGCTGTTATAGCAGCTTCCAAATATAAGGTTACCAAACATTATGAAACACCATGGACAGAGCACGCCTTTATGGAACCGGAATGTGCCGTGGCGTTACCCTTTGCTGATGGAGTGTTTATTCATTCCACTGACCAGGGAACCTACGACACCAGACGGGAAACCTCCATTATGCTAGGCTTGCCACCGGAGAAGGTTGTTGTAGAGAATAAATTGGTAGGTGGCGGTTTCGGAGGTAAGGAAGATGTTACTTGCCAGCATTTGGCCGCTTTAATTGCCTACAAAACGAAACGTATTGTAAAAGTAAAACTAACCAGGGCGGAAAGTATTCTTATTCATCCCAAACGTCATCCTATGAGTATTGATATGACAACGGCTTGCGATGAAACCGGCAAGCTGACAGCGATGAAGGCTGTTATTGTTTCTGATACAGGTGCCTATGCTTCTCTAGGTGGACCTGTTTTACAAAGAGCCTGCACTCATGCAGCAGGACCTTATAATTATCAAGTTATTGATATTGACGGGACTGCTGTTTATACCAACAACCCGCCAGCCGGCGCTTTCCGAGGTTTTGGCGTTACGCAAACTATTTTTGCTACAGAAATGAATCTCAATCTTTTGGCAGAAATGGTGGGCTTGGATCCTTGGGAAATCCGCTACAAGAATGCCATTCGTCCCGGGCAGGTATTGCCTAACGGACAGATTACTGATGCGGCCACAGGTCTTGTGGAAACCTTGGAAGCAGTTAAAGATGAATATTATAAAAATCTACCTAATGTAGGTATTGCCTGTGCTTTGAAAAATGCCGGTGTAGGCGTAGGCTTGCCGGATTATGGCAGAGCCAAGCTAATCGTGCAGGATGGTAAAATCCACATTTATGCCGGAGCCTCTGATTTAGGCCAAGGCTTGGCTACCGTCTTGATTCAGGTAGTAGCGGAAGCAGTAGGTGTTGATGCAGATTGTTTGATTTATCATAATCCTAATACAGCAGATGCACCTGATTCCGGAACCTCTTCAGGCTCCAGACAGACCTTGATTACCGGTGAAGCAGCCAGAAGAGCCAGCAAGGAATTAAGAAAAGCGCTCTTTAAGGCAACAGGGCAAACCTACAATTACACTACTAAACAAAGCAGCTACCTGGAGAATGTTAATGTAGATTTAGAAAGTCCGGATACTGCTAAGCTACGCTTTACGCAACAGGATTTAGCTTTGGTAGAGGGTGGCATCTTTAAGGGCCAATATTTGGGAGCAACGGATAAGATGGGTGCAGATAAGCCTAATCCCGTTTCTCATGTGGCCTATGGCTATGCTACCCAGATGTGTATCTTAAATCCGGACGGTACCATTAAGAAAATGGTTGGCGCCCATGATGTTGGCAAGGCTGTTAATCCACTTAGCGTGGAGGGACAGATTGAAGGCGGTATTATTATGGGCTGTGGTTATGCGTTGACAGAGCAATATCCTTTGGAGAATTGCAGACCAAAAGCCAAGCTGGGTACTTTAGGATTATTTAGGGCTGATAAAGCTCCGGATGTAGAAAGTATTATTGTGGAAAAGGCAGGTGTAGACGTAGCCTACGGAGCCATCGGTATAGGTGAAATCACTTCCATACCTACGGCACCGGCTGTGGCAGGAGCCTACTACAAATGGAATGGACAATTCCAAACCAGCTTGCCTTTAAAGGGAACTCCCTATAGGAAAGCTTAGAAAGAAGGCCTTTACATGCGTAAATTGCTTACCGGCGGTACTGTGGTAACGGGGCAGGCCAGTATTAAAGCAGATATTTTAATAGAGGATGAGAAAATTTTGGCGATTGGTTCCACTACAGAGCTGGCCCAAAAATTTCCGGAAAAAGCAGAAACTATTGATGTTGCAGGCTGCTTGTTATTCCCAGGCTTTATTGATGCTCATACCCATTTTGACTTGCAGGTGGCAGGTACTGTTACTGCTGACGATTTTGCCAGTGGTACCAAGGCTGCCCTGTGTGGCGGCACTACTACCATTTTGGATTTTGCAACTCAGTACAAGGGCGAAACCTTGCATCAAGGTATCAGCAACTGGCAGGCTAAAGCAAGAGGCTGCTCTTCCTGTGACTATGGTTTCCATTTGGCCATTTGTGATTGGAATCCGGCGGTCGAACAAGAACTGCAAGCTATTGTGGCGGAAGGCGTAACCTCTTTTAAGCTTTATATGACCTATGACACAAAAGTTAATGATCGAGAAACCTTCCAAATCTTAAGACGGTTGAAAGAGCTGGGTGGTATTGCCGGGGTTCATTGTGAGAATGATGGCATGATTGCTGCTCTGCAGCAGGAAGAAGTGGCAGCAGGCCGTATGTCTGTAGCCTCCCACCCTAAGACTCGTCCTGAGCCGGCAGAAGCGGAAGCGGTAAATCGCCTGCTCCGCATTGCTCAGGTAGTAGATACGCCTGTCATCATAGTCCATCTTACCTGTGAGGAAAGCCTGAAGGCTATTCGTGAGGCGAGAGCAAGAGGTCAAAAGGTCTATGTGGAAACCTGTCCTCATTATTTACTCTTAGATGATAGTGTTTATGAGCTGCCCTTTGCAGAAGCAGCTAAATATGTGTGTGCACCGCCTTTGCGTAAGCAGAAGGACCAAGAGGCCCTGTGGCAGGCTTTGGCTCAGGAAGAAATTCAGACCATGTCCACAGACCACTGTAGCTTTACTACAGAGCAAAAAGCCTTGGGTAAGGACGATTTTCGTAAAGTGCCCGGTGGTATGCCTGGCGTAGAAAATCGTGGTGTCCTGATTTATACCTATGGGGTGGCGGGACAAAAAATAACAGCACAGCAAATGTGTCGCCTTTTAAGTGAAAATCCGGCCAAGCTGTACGGGCTATATCCCCAAAAAGGAGCTTTGGAGCCTGGTTCGGATGCCGATATAGTTGTCTTGCGACCCGGTGTGAAAGAAACCTTAACTGCCGCTCAACAAACTCAAAAGGTGGACTACACACCCTATGAAGGCAGAGAAGTATGCGCTCAGATCGCTAAAGTCTTTTTGCGAGGCATTGAGGCGGCTGTAGATGGCAAAGTAGTAAGGACAAATTTGGGACGCTATTGTCCACGTAAAAAATTTGCTCTTTAAAGGGAAGAAAATTAAAAAGATGCTATAATAAGAGCAGGACTTTTATCTGCCCAGGCTTGTTGTGAAACGGGCGGGGCAGATTTTTTGTTACAGTTATAGTAAATCTGGAAAGGATATGCTTATGAGTAACAAAAAGCTGGTAGTGGTACGGGGTGGCGGCGATATGGCTACCGGAACCATACAAAAATTACATCGGGCCGGTTTTGCGGTTTTAATTCTGGAAACTGCAAAGCCTGCAGCCATCAGACGAAAGGTAGCCTTGTGCGAGGCGGTCTATGACGGACAAAGTCAGGTAGAAGATATTACCTGTCTACGCTGTTCCAATTGGCAAGAGGCGCAAAGGGTTTTAGCGAAGGACCAGGTTGCTTTGCTTATCGACCCTGAAGCTAAATGCGTGGCTGACCTTAAACCCTGGGCTGTGGTGGATGCTATTTTAGCTAAAAGGAATCTGGGTACCACTCGCAGTATGGCGCCCAAGACCATTGCCCTGGGCCCTGGTTTTGTAGCAGGGCAGGATGTGGATATTGTGGTGGAAACCATGCGTGGTCATGACTTGGGCAGACTTGTTCTGACAGGTAGTGCATTGCCAAATACCGGTGTGCCCGGACTTATTGCCGGTGTAGGCAAGGAGCGGGTTGTCCATGCTGAGACGGCCGGTGTATTTCAGGCTATACATAAGATTGGGGACACGGTAAGTAAAGGCGATACCATAGCTTTTATCACAACTAGTACAGGAAAAGTCGCTGTAACAGTATCTCTTACCGGTGTGCTAAGAGGTATCCTGCGAGATAACTTTGCGGTGACAAAGGGCTTTAAGCTGGCTGATATCGATCCAAGACAGCTGGACACAGCTAAATGTGTCAGAATTTCTGACAAGTCCCGCTGTGTTGGTGGTGCAGTTCTAGAGGGACTGCTTTATCTGGAAAAAATACAAGGTTATTAGGAGAAAAAATGACGAAACCGAATATAATTGCGTTAGTAGGTGCGGGAGGGAAAACCTCGCTTATCAGACATTTGGCAGGAGAAGCAATCTCCGGCGGGCAAAAAGTCCTGGTTGTTACAACCACTCACATGCTCAAGCCAACTGCCTGTGGTGTTTTAAATAATAATCCGGGTGCCGTTAAGGCAATGCTGGACAAGGAAATGCTGGCAGTAGTAGGACTGCCTTCCGGTGAAGACAAAATTACTTTTTGTGGGATGCCACTCTATAACAGAATATGTTCTATAGCTGACTTGGTGCTGGTGGAAGCAGATGGAGCAAAGCGCCTGCTCGTGAAAGTGCCGCTGGCTACGGAACCGGTTATCCCGGATAATGCTGATGCTATCCTGTGCCTGGCTAGCCTTAGTGTCTTGGGGGCTCCTTTGGGAGAAGCTTGCTTTCGCCTGGAACGTGCCACGGAAATCTTAACCACCGGCTTTGGACAAAAGGCTTGGGCACAGGAGCCCATTACGGAAGCTATGTTTGTTTATCTTTTGCAAAAGGGCTATTTGGAACCGTTAAGAAAAAAATATCCGGATAAGATGGTTCGTCCTGTTTTAACCCACGCTGATGAAGAAGCGGCTCAGCAGCTGGGGCAACATCTGTTGCAGGTGCTTAATGAGCCGGATGGCTGGATTTTAGGCAATCTGCCCTATAGTTCCTATGCAGCGCTTTTTTAACTAAATGTAGTAAGAAATTTCCAGCTTCTGAAGAAGTGGGAGTATGTTGCAGGAGTGTAGTATGAAAATAGCTTTTATTTATCTGGCCTCGGGCTTTGCTAAGCGCTTTGGCAGCAACAAGCTATTGGTGCTTTGGCAGGGCAAACCCTTATATCAGGCAGGGTTTGAAACCTTGGAAAAGGCGAAAAATGAACTGCTGGCACAGGGCCATGACGTAAAAATCATAGTTACCAGCCAATATGCGGAAATCTTGGCTTGGTGCCAGGAACATAGTGCTGTTGCCGTGGAAAATACCCATAGCCTGGAGGGGATTACAGCCTCCCTGAAGCTGGGTACAAGGGCAGCTCAAGATGCGCAGGTACTGCTTTTTTGCGCTGCCGATCAACCCTTTTTACAAGCATGTACCATAGTTAAATTGGTTGCAGATTATTTGCAAAGTGGTAAAAAAATTGGCTGTGTGGTTAATGGTACCAGACAAGGTAATCCCACCTTGTTTGCTTCCGTTTACAGTCAGGAGCTTTTAGAGCTAAAGGGAGATAAAGGTGGCAAAGTGCTTCTGCAGAGACACCCTGAAGATGTTTTTCAGCTGCCGGTGGCAGCGGAAGAGCTGCGAGATATTGATTTTCCTACAGATTTAACACAAGTTGAAAAATGACGGTGCTTATGATATAGTTTAGCGATATAGAAGATATTTTGGTGGGGAGGTCAAACCATGGAACAAGGGCAACATGAATTAGTATTGGTAATTGATTTTGGCGCACAGTATAGCCAATTAATTGCCAGACGTGTACGTGAGTGCGGTGTTTATTGTGAAATAGTACCTTATTCTTATACCCTGGAAAAAATTAAAGCTAAGAATCCCAGGGCTCTTATTTTATCCGGTGGTCCTAATAGTGTTTATGCAGAAAATACTCCGAAAGTTGACGATGGTATATATCAGATGGGCATACCCATTTTAGGCATTTGCTATGGTCACCAATCTATGGCTCAGGCTTTGGGCGGTAAGGTAGCCCATGCCGGCGCAGGTGAGTACGGTAAGACCGCTATTGTGTTGCAGACCAACTGCAAGCTGTTTAGAAATTTGGAAGAAAACAATGTGTGCTGGATGAGCCATCAGGACTATGTAGAAAAAGCACCGGAAGGCTTTAAGGTTATGGCAGCTACTAATGAGTGTCCTGTAGCGGCAATGATTAATGATGAGAAAAAATTCTATGGTGTACAACTACACCCGGAAGTGGTACATACACCCTTTGGCAAGCAAATGTTTAAGAACTTCTTGTTTGATATTTGCGAATTGGGCGGTGACTGGTCCATGTCTACCTTTGCTCAAACCAAGATTGCTGAAATAAAAGCCAAGGTGGGTGACAAAAACGTGCTGTGCGCTATGAGTGGCGGTGTGGATTCCTCCGTAGCTGCTGTGATGGTGCATAAAGCAGTGGGTAAGCAATTGACCTGCGTGTTTGTAGACCATGGTCTCTTACGTAAAGATGAAGGCGACCAGGTAGAAAAGATATTTAAAGAAAAATTTGATATGAATTTAATCAGAGTTAACGTGGCTGATCGTTTCTTAGGGAAGCTGCAAGGTGTTAGCGAGCCGGAGAAGAAACGCAAGATTATTGGTGAAGAATTTATTCGTGTCTTCGAAGAAGAATCCAAGAAGATTGGCCATGTGGATTATCTGGTGCAAGGAACTATTTATCCTGATGTTGTAGAAAGTGGCGGCACAGGAACCTCTGCTACTATTAAGAGTCACCATAACGTAGGCGGTTTGCCTAAGGATATGAATTTATCCCTGATTGAACCTCTCCGTGATTTATTTAAAGATGAGGTCCGTGCTGTTGGTGAGGAGCTGGGGATTCCCTCTGAGTTGGTATGGCGACAACCCTTCCCGGGACCTGGCCTTGCCATTCGTGTGCTGGGAGAAATTACTCCTGAGAAGCTGAAAATTGTCAGAGAAGCAGATGCCATTTTCCGTGACGAGATTGCGAAAGCAGGCTTGGATAGAAGTATTTGGCAGTATTTCGCTTGTCTGCCTAATATTCACAGTGTTGGCGTTATGGGTGACTTCAGAACCTATAGCAATACCATTGCACTTCGTGCCGTAACCAGCGTTGATGGCATGACCAGTGACTGGGCACACATTCCTTTCAATGTTTTGGATCTTGTTTCCAGACGTATTGTTAATGAAGTACCTGGTGTTAATAGAGTTGTTTATGATATCACCAGTAAACCACCTGCAACTATCGAGTGGGAGTAAGGTTGACTGTCTAGCAAAAAGAGCAAGCTATTCTAGTGTAGAATAGCTTGTTTTTTTCTACTTTGCCCTTTATATCATCACTGTTCTGGTTGACAATGTAAACTGTTTGTAGTAACATTTAGCAAAAGGAGATGATAATTATGGCTACTGTCCCTACTCAAATTCGTATTGATACTACTACCAAAACTCAAGCTGTAAAACTATTTAATGCCCTAGGCATGGATATGTCTGAAGCCGTCAATATTTTTCTGCGCCAATGCATTCTCCGAGGTGGACTCCCTTTTAATGTAGAAATGCCTCATTACAATAAAGAAACTTTAGACGCAATGGCCGAGGCAAAAAAAATATCCCGAGACCCTGACGTCGAAGGATACACTTCTATGAAAAAATTAAAAAAAGCTTTGGAAAAAGATTGATATATAAAGTAAAATTTACCAGTGCTTATAAAAGGAGTTATAAGCGCCTAAAAAAACGTGGTCTTGATATTTCCCTCTTAGATGCAGTTGTTGAAGAACTATGTCAGGGTAGATTGCTTCACAAAAAATATAAAGATCACATACTCAAAGGAAACTTTGCAGGCTTTCACGAATGTCATGTTAAACCCAATTGGCTGCTTATATATTTGCTTGAAGATGACATTATAACGCTAACACTTGTCAATACCGGAACACATACTGACCTATTGAAAATTTAATGTGTTCATTTTAAAGCCTAGCTAATACTTATATATAACAACTAACAAGAGCAAGCTATTCTAGTGTAGAATAGCTTGCTCTTGTTTGCTAGATAGCCGGCCTCATTACCACTTTATTTCAATCTACCTATTGTATATTTTATAACATGGTTTTATGCGGCTTTTAATGTTCTCCATTAGGGGTAAGTAGAGCCATGTGGATAATGTTGTTAACGATTTTTTATGTCAAGCTATCTTGATTTAATGTCGACTTTAAGTGTTACAATAAAAAATTATCAAAGAAGGGAGCAATAACGTGGTGAAAAATAAAATTTGGACAAGACCTTTTATTTTATTAATGCTAAGCTTACTGTTTATTGCTAGTGCAAATTATTACTTTGCTTCTACAATAGCTGTTTATGCTAAACTTATTACTAATTCAGGACTCTATGCAGGAATTGTTACTTCTGCTTTTTATGCCAGCTCTGTTGGTATGAGACTGGTAAACGGGGTGCTGGTACAAAAATACGGCTCATTACCACTAATGATATTAAGCGCTGCACTTTGTGCTATTGCCTGTTTTGCACATCGCTATGCAGAGACAATTGCTGTCCTGATTATACTAAGAGCTTTGCATGGCATAGGGTATTCCATGTTTAATACAGCCAGTGGTACAGCTGCTTCTTTCCTGGTACCCAGAGAACGAATTACAGAAGGTATCGGCTATTTTGCCATTGGCAATGTACTGGCCTTAGCTTTAGGACCTGCCATGGCTCTGGCTATCATAGGTGATTTTACCAGGGCAGAATTTAATACACTATTTTTGGTGGCTTTTTTATTTTGTCTGGCTGCTTTTATTTTGGCGATACATATATATCGGTTAGGAAAAATTGAAGAAATACCCAAAAAGGTAAGTATAGTACAGGAGAAATTACCGCCTACTTTTTTAGGCTTTGAAAAAGGTGTAGTAATTCCTGTAATTGTTACCTTTATGCTTACCTTTTCTTATGCTTCTGCTTTTGTGTATTTAGCTGCCTATGGTCTAAGTAAAGGCTGGGGTAACATTGGCAATGCTTATTTCATGTATGCCATGGGACTGCTGGTATCCAGATTGTTTGTTGGTAAACTGGGGGACAAATATGGACCGGATTATGTAATGCTGCCGGTATTTATCCTTACAGCTCTTGCCTTAAGTAGTATTGCTTTATGCTCCAGTATTTGGGAACTATATCTTGCTATGGTTGTCTTGGGAATGTGCATAGGCTCCTTTAATCCTGAAATGAATGTTTTCTGTATTTTAAGGTGTTCCGTGGCCAGAAGAGGAACAGCAACAGCTGCCTTTAATGGTTCGTCAGATCTAGGCTTGGCGGCAGGCAGTGCAGTGGCAGGGCTGTGTGTGGAGCAACTTGGCTATACCTTTGTTTTCCTGGCGGGAAGCGTGGGGGCCATACTTACCTTAATAGTTTATTCTTTTACGCTGTCCAATTTCAAGAAAAAAGCCTTACCTTTTTGATAAAGGTAAGGCTTTTCATTTTATTTCTTTTTGCTGTGAAAAATCTGATACAGGTTAGAGGCAAAATCTTCTATTAACTGATTGCTGTTTGTTTTAAGCCAGAAAGCATAATACTTGGTAGTTATTTGTTTGGCTTCTCTGTAGAGAGGAACACAAACGGTATTAGAACTTGTGACTAGCTTACCGGTAGTACTTTCTGCCAACATATAGCCACGCTTGCCAATGACCATTAAACGCCCTTCGTCTAAGGTATTGGCAAAAATATAACTGTCTCCTAAGCCAAAAGTGTTTTGATAATATTCACGCTCTTGTTCTTGTTGCTCTTTAGTGGCAATGAGAATGCAGGGCGTTTTTTGTATATCAGCCAAGGTTACTTTTTTCTCCTTGCTTAAGGGGTTGTTGGGGGAAATCTCTATAAAACATTTTGTAGTAATTAGATGATAGTTTACATAAGCAGGCGACAAGGCTCTACGCTGATCGTTTAGAACTAAATCTACCTTGCCATTGCGCAGTAATTCATATAAGGATTCATGGGTGCCGGTTATTAAATCAAGATTTACTTCAGGATGAGAGTTGGTGAATTTGTTAATGGCTTGGGATAGTTCCTGGCTGCCATAGCAGTGTAAATAACCAATTCTCAGATGCTGGTCTTCAGCCTTGGCTACCCGGACTGTTTCTTGCTTAATCTTATCAAGCTCTGCCATGATGCGTTTACCTTGTTTGTAAAAGTATTCGCCGGCAGGGGTAAGGGTAAACTTTCTGTTTTGTCTTGTGAGTAGTTGGACACCAAGCTCCGTTTCTAAGACTTTAATTTGTTGGGAAATGGCAGACTGAGAAATAAAACATTCTTCGGCTGCCTCAGTAAAACTGTCATTTTCTACCACACTAATGAAATATTGTATTTGCCTTAGTAACATATGTTTCACCTTTTTCGCATAAGTTTAACTTATTATAACATGCTAAAACGGAAATTGTTAGTCGAAGTGAAAATTTTTATAATAAGGACAAAGAAAAACAAGGAGGCAGAAAATGAGTAACATAATGATTGCTTATTATTCCCGTAAGGGTGAGAACTATTGCAACGGCCAAATACGTAACCTGACTAAGGGTAACACAGAGGTGGTTGCAGAAATGATACAAGAATTAACAGGTGGAGATAGTTTCGAAATTGAGACCTTGCAGTCATATCCGGGAAATTATCGAAAATGTACAGAAGTGGCAATGCAAGAGTTAGAAAGCAAGGCGCGTCCGTTATTAAAGTCCTACCCAGGTGGCATGCAGGAATATAACACCATCTTTCTGGGATACCCTAATTGGTGGGGAACGATGCCTATGGCTGTATTTAGCTTCTTAGAAAATTATGATTTAAAGGGTAAGACGATTATTCCTTTTTGTACCAATGAAGGAAGCGGAATGGGACACAGCGAGAGTGATTTAAAGAAGCTTGCCAAAGGCGCCAAGATTATAAGTGGACTTGCCATTCATGGTACAGAAGCGGCTCAGGCAAAACCTAAAGTACAAGCTTGGTTAAAAAATGTATTATAAAAAAGGGAGAACTAACATGAAAAAGGTAATGATTTTAGCAGGTGCAGGTCAGATTGGTCTGGCTATTGCCAGAAGAATGGGTGTAGGCATGAAAATAGTATTAGGAGATAAGCGTTTACAAAACGCCACTACTATTGCGGATATTATGAATAAGGCAGGCTTTGATGTTACTCCGTTAGAAATGGATCTGTCTTCCAGAGAATCCATTAAAAATATCATCGCCAAGGCGCAAGAATTTGGTGATATTCACATGCTGGTTAATGCAGCAGGTGTTTCACCCAGCCAGGCTCCTATTGAAGCTATTTTGAAAGTAGACCTTTATGGTACAGCTGTTTTACTGGAAGAAATAGGCAAGGTAATTGCTCGAGGTGGCGTAGGAGTTACCATTTCCAGTCAGTCAGGTTGGAGAATGCCACAACTTACTGCAGAGCAAGATGCACAGCTGGCTACAACTCCAACGGAAGACTTGCTCAAGTTGGATATTTTACAACTTAAAAATATTAAAGATACCCTGCACGCTTACCAAATGGCAAAGCGCTGCAATGAAAAGCGTGTTATGGCTGAGGCTGTTAAATGGGGTGAGAGGGGCGCGAGAATTAATGATATTGCACCTGGAATCATAGTGACACCTTTAGCTATAGATGAATTTAACGGACCGCGGGGTGCTTTCTATAAGAACATGTTTGCTAAATGTCCTGCCGGTCGTCCCGGTACTGCTGATGAAGTAGCCAATGTGGCAGAGCTTTTAATGAGTGAGAAGGGAGCTTTCATTAGCGGTTCTACATTCTTAATTGATGGTGGTGCAACTTCTTCTTATTACTATGGACCTTTGAAACCACAAGATTAGGAGGATAACATGAAAAAAATAATAGTTTTTTGTTTAGGAGCAGTTTTAATTTTAGGTTTTGCTGTTTATGGCTTTTCTGCTAATAAAGCAACAAATAATAAGACACAAGCTACTACAGCTGCTACACCCAAGAAGGATGTGGCACAAAGTGAACCTAAAGCAAGTAATACGTCTATTGATTTAAAGACTGTTCCCGGTAATAAAATTCTGGTGGCGTATTTTTCCCGCACAGGAGATAACTATGCCGTTGGCAATATTTCCAAAGGTAATACTCACATAGTTGCAGATGCTATTGCTAAGGATTTAGGTGCCAAAACATTTGAAATAAAAACAGTTAAACAATATCCTGCTAATTATCGTGAAACAACCCAGGTGGCACAACAAGAAAGAAGTAGTAATGCGAGACCTGAAATGGCTACTAAGGTAGACAATATGCAAGATTATGATGTAATTTTCTTAGGCTATCCAATTTGGTGGAGCGATATGCCCATGGTTATTTATAATTTTATGGAAAGCTATGATTTTAAGGGTAAAACAATTATTCCATTTTGTACTTCTGCCGGGGATGTGTTAACAGGCAAAGAAAGTAATATTCCTAAGTATGCTAAAGGTGCTACTGTACTGCAAGGCTTAGGCATTGAGGGAAAGCGTGCCCAAGCAAATCCTGCCGGTATTGAACCTGAGATTAAGGCATGGCTGGGTAAATTAGGATTTAGTGTTCAATAGAAAGGGAAACAGGATGTTTAGAATAATAAGCTTATGCTTGATATTTTCTATGCTATTCAGCTACGATGGAAAAAGTAAATGGAAGATGGTTACAGACAAGCTGTAAAGCATCGACTTATAAAAAAAGAGAACGATAAAATAGCAGCTTAGGGAGGGGATAAGGTATGAAAAGAATAGTCTTTTTAGGAGTACTTTCCTGTTTTGGTGTAGGTATGCTGGCGGCAAACACAGCTTTTGCGGCAGACTTAAATAGTAGCAGAACAGGAATGTATTGTTACAAAACCTGCTTAACCTGCTACCTGAGTTATCTTACTCCGCAAGACTTCGTGCAATCTGTGATTGTTTTCTTAAAGACAGTGAAAGAAAAAACTTTAATAAAGGCTGTCTTGGCAAGTATTACAGAGCGACTATACAATTTTAATATTTTATCTGAGAAAGTAAGATAGAACGAAAAATATAATGCTGACAACTATAATTTCGGCCTAAAGCTTATATTTACCATTGGGGACGGAGAAAAGTGGTAAATTTTTCCCGCCTTATCAGGCGGATTTACCACTTTTCTCCGTCCCCAGTGGTAAATCCAACTTCCGATTTGTCGAACAAAATAAAATAGCAAAGCAAGGCTAGCACACAATTCTTGTTTTGTATGCCTTTTAGGTATAGGAAAGCATACAAAACAAGAATTTGTTAAAGGATAAAAAAAATAGTAAAATTAACAATGAGATGACAGGCTTGTTTTAGGTGGAATGTTTTTATTGGAAGTATTTTAGGAGGCGAGTCAGATGACATATTTAGGCGAAAATGTAAAAAAGCTAGGTTTTGGTTTAATGCGTCTGCCCAAAAAAGATGGCAAGATAGATATAGAGCAAGTAAAAATAATGGTAGATAAGTTTTTAGCGGCAGGCGGTACGTATTTTGACACTGCTTGGGCCTATGAGGGCAGTGAGGATGCTATTCGTCAGGCATTGGTAGAACGTTACCCCAGAGATAAGTTTACTCTAGCTACCAAAAACGCAGCGTGGATTAATTGTAAGACAAGAGAAGATGCCGTTGCCCAGTTTGAAACTTCTTTGAAACAAACAGGTGCCGGGTATTTTGATTTTTATCTTTTGCATAATCTAGGCGAGCATAGAACTAAATTCTTCGATGATTTCAAGATGTGGGATTTTGTGCAGGAAAAGAAGAAAGAAGGAAAGATTAAGCATGTTGGTTTTTCTTTCCACTCAACACCGGAGGAATTGGAAGCAATTCTTAAGGAACATCCTGAAGCTGAATTTGTGCAGTTGCAAATAAATTACGCCGATTGGGATAATCCGGCCATTCAGTCTCGTGGTTGCTACGAAATGGCCAGAAAGTACAATAAACCTGTGGTCATCATGGAACCGGTTAAGGGTGGAATGTTGGCTAACCCGCCTGAGGCAGTGGCTAAGGTGTTTAAGGATGCAGAGCCAAATTATTCTGTAGCTTCCTGGGGTATCCGTTTTGCAGCCAGCCTGGAGGGAATTATTACCGTTTTGTCAGGCATGAGCAATGTGGAACAAATGGAAGACAATTTAGCTTACATGAAAGATTTTAAAGGCCTGAACCAGGCACAAAAGGAAATAGTTACCAAAGCCCAGAAAGTGTTGAAGACCATTCCTATTATTCCGTGCACAACTTGCAATTATTGTGCCAAAGTTTGTCCAATGAATATTGGCATATCAGGTTCTTTCACTGCAATGAATTTGCTTACATTATATAAAGATATGACTTCTGCTGATCACCAAAGAGAGTGGCTGGTAGACTATCACGGCAAAAAGAATGCTAGCGAATGTATTAAATGCGGTAAATGTGAAGAGGCATGTCCTCAGCATATTGCCATTAGAGATGAATTAGTAAAAATTGCTGTATCTTTTGGTAAATAGAAGACAGTTCCGTAGTAAGGTTAATATAATTTGCACAAAGGCAAATTCCGATTTGTAAGGCAAAATTATAGAGCAAACTATTCTACTAGATAGAATGGTTTGCTCTTTTTTTATCATGTAATTTTCATAATATTATAGATAATAAATCCACAGAAAAGTATTGTCAATGTATGTACACTAGTCTATAATTGTAATATAAAAATAGTAAGGAGGTATATAAAATGACTACAAAATCTTCCAATCTTTATGTTCGTATTGAACCTAATATTAAGCTGCAAGCTGAAAAGATTTTAACAACATTGGGAATATCATCATCTAGTGCAATCAATATGTTCTATAACCAAATAATTCTTAGAAAAGGATTACCCTTTGAGGTTACCATTCCAGATAATATACCAGTAGATATGAGTGAGCTTTCTGATGCTGATATGAATAAAGAATTGGAAAAAGGTTATAAGGATATAAAAAAAGGTAAGGTAAAACCAGTACACCAAGTCTTTGCAGAAATTCGTAAGGAGCGTGGTTTATGATTTATCGCATTAATATTTCAGACCAGGCAACAAGTGATCTGATGGGGATATATGATTATATTTTTTTGTGCTTAAAATCTCCGATTAATGCAAAAATATTGTTAGATAAAATTGAATCTGGCATAATGGGATTAAAGAAAATGCCAAACAGATTTAAGGGGTATAATACAGTACCTTGGAAAAGCAGAGGACTACATCTAATGCCTATAGATAATTTCTGCGTATTTTATATTGTTAATAATGAAAAAGCGGAAGTAACTGTTATGAGAGTAATGTACGGCGGCAGAAATATAGACAAACATTTGGAACGATGGACAAATAATTAAATATAATATATAAATGTTATAGCTACAAACTGGAATTTATAGGTGTGATTTATTACCACTTTTCGACCTACACAGTGGTAAATCCAACTTCCCATTTGTCTAATAAGTGATAATAAAAAAAGAACCGCTGGCGAGGTTATCTAATAGAGGCAGACAGAGCCCGGAAGATGATTTTGTCAGCGGCTTTTTTATGTCAATTTGCCTTGATAGTTTATATTTTTACGTTGTCACGCTTTAAAACAAAAGCCTTATTATTTAAAAAAATCTCTTGACTTATAGTTGGGTTTAATTGTTAGAATCGAACAAAAAGGAGATGATAAAAATGCTTTCCCCAATAAAAAAATACTTGCTATTGGTGCTGAGTGTGTTGTTGGTACTCTGTGCCTCTGGCTGTGGTACAGGCCATGAAACAGAAAAAAAACTGCTAAACCGGAGAAACCTAAGACAGCAGGCACGGAGAATAATGTTAATTCCGGTCAAGCTGCACAAAATGTTCTTGTGGTTACCATCAATGGTAAAAAAGTAAGGGGACAGCTTAATTCAACTCCGGAGGCAAAGGCTTTTAAAACAATGTTGCCTCAAAAAATTAGTATGACTGGTTTTGGTGGCAGGGAATATTATGGTCCTATGGAAAAAAAGCTAGAAGTAACATCACCTGGCAGACTTAATTTTGACAATGGAGATATTACTTATTGCCCTACCAATAATAGTATTGCTATATTTTATGCACAGACTAATCAACCTAACTTGACTATGAAAGTATATACAATTGGGAAAATTACTGATGATTTAAGTATTTTTCATGATTTAAGTCCTAAGGAGACGATGGTATTTACTCTAGAAAATGAAAATAACAATGCCATATCTGATAAGACTCCAACTGAGTTAGTTCATAGGGTACAGGATCCTGCTGCACCAATCGTGTATTATACTAAAGCTGTAAATTCTCAGGGCTTGTTAAAAGTGTACGAAGCACTAAAACAGCAAACTAGCGGGAAAGTAGGAGTTAAACTTTCTTTTGAAGCTCCGGGTGCAACTCACCTGGATCCACAGATGCTTAAACCTTTGGTTGATAAGGTACAGGGAACATTTATAGACTCTAATGGTTTTACATCGCCCAGAGACACCACAGCCGGAAATTTGCAGGTAGCTCAGGAACACGGTTTTACTGCAGTTGGTCCGGTGGATATCCTTGATAGCGAGGGAGAATTGGATTTACCGGTAGTGGGAGGCAAACATCTCAAGTTCCATAGGATTGGGGCTCATTTTGCTAATTATGATACCTTAATCTCTATAGTGCATTTTAAGCCACACACTTTGCGTGATTATGGAGGTACTATAAAAAACTTGACTATTTGTCTAGCTTCCATAGGCGGTAAGGGCATCATTCATAGTGGCGGCACAAATACGAATTTTAGTGAAGGCAGCATGAAGAATTTTATGGAATCTTTGGCAGATGCCTGTAAGGGTGCCATGGATTATAAGCAAGGTAGATGGGCTTTTATCAATGTCCTTAATAATTTGCAGGTGCAAGATTCCTGCTCAGATGCTGAACAACTACCGGACATAGGTATTCTGGCATCAAATGATCCGGTTGCTATAGACAGTGCTGCACTTGATTTTACCTATGGACAAGCTCCTTCTGCACAAGTAAGAAAAGCCTGGGAAAATAAACATAATTATGATGTACTGCAATATGCGGAAGAACTGGGTGTAGGCAAAAGAAATTATAGACTGGTAGAAATAGAGTAAAGTAGGGGAGGGAAAAACATGTATCAAACTAGAGAAAAAATCAGAAAGGTAGTGAGTACAGCTTTGATGTGTACAACATTGGTAATTGGTGGTACAGGAGCAGCTATGGCTCAGGCTCCGGTGGTAGGAAGTGTTAAAGTGGAAAAAGGCAGCCAGCCGGTAGGCTCTGTTGCCAAGGTATATTACACCAAACATTTAGATGCAGCTCATTTAATCAAGCTTTATGACAAAATTAATGAAGGCATTTATGGTAAGGTAGTTATTAAATTGCATACAGGGGAGAAGCATGGACCCAATATTCTCCCTAGAGAATGGGTAAAAGAATTTCAGGCACATGTGCCTAATAGTACTATTGCAGATACCAACACTATGTATGCCGGAGATCGCGATACTACGGAAAAACATCGTGAGACATTGCAAGTGAATGGCTGGACTTTCTCCCCGGTTGATATTCTAGATGAGGAGGGTGGGACTCCTTTGCCGGTTCGCAACGGCTTGCATCTAAAGGAAGTTTCCATGGGCAGTCATATGCTGAATTATGATTCCATGATTGTCTTGACTCATTTCAAGGGACATTATGCGGGTGGATTTGGTGGTTCCTTAAAGAATATTGCTATTGGTTGTGCTGATTACAAAGTTGGCAAGCGGCAAGTACACGCCTACTTTAACCCAGGTTTCCCCAAAGGAGAGGACTGGCTGGGTACTATGGCTCATTCTGATGCATTAATGGAAAATATGGCTGACTCCGGTAAAGCCACCATTGATTATTTTGGCAAACATATTGTGTACCTCAATGTACTACGCAATATGTCCGTGGACTGTGATTGTGCCGGTGTGAGTGCAGCTAAACCAACTATTCCTGACTTGGGTATGATGGCTTCTACTGATATTTTAGCCATTGACCAAGCTTCGGTGGATCTAGTTTATGCTCAACATGATAAGGACAAGCATGATTTAGTAGAAAGAATGGAGTCACGTCATGGTTTGCATCAATTAACTGCCATGCATCAACTGAAGATGGGCAATGATAAGTATGAGTTAATTTCTATTGATTAGAAGTTGGTGTTGGTAAAAGCTGAGCTGTTGTCTGCTTTTAAACAAATTTGTTTTGCCGAATAAAAAAGGAGCAAGCTATTCTATTGCATTACATAGAATAGCTTGCTCTTTGCTTTTTCGTTACCTTTTATTTTTAGCTTGGATGGTTTTAATTCCACAGATTTGCGTATATAAGTAATCTTTAAAAGTAGGAATGAATTCTATGAAGTTATAGGCCGGATCGCAAATTTTTAGCAGTTTTTGCTCGCGGTTGCGGGCCTGGATATTCATATAAAGAGCACTGGCATGCAAAAGTTGAAAATAGAGGAAATCTTTGGCTTCAGCTTCTGTAAAAAACGGCAATTGTCTCTTCACCAAAGGGAGCAGACGATAAAAATCATTTATAATGGCGGACTTAAACTCAATCAGTTTTTCGAAGTCTATATTGGTTTCTATGATCGTGCTTAGTAGGCTGTCAATCTTTAGCATAGTGCCATATTTCGCGATGGTCTGACTCCATAATGTGGCAAATTCTGTGTCGCTAAGGTTACCGGCTCCGGCAAAATTTTGCAAGGTATCTTCAATCCACAGGTGCAACTGCTTCTGGAACAAAGCACTGAAAATCTCTTCTTTCGTTGCGTAATATTTGTAAAGATTACCGCGTGTATAGTCTAAATGCTCGGCAATCAGCTTCATGTTGATATCAGCGTAATCATGTTTTTGCAACAAAGCTTCGGCTACTTGTAAAATCTGGTTAAGGCGTTGGTCTTTTTGTTTATCGGTGCGTGCTCTTTTAAACTCCATGGTCTCACCCATTTCTATAAATATTATAACCATAATAACATAGAATATGTAGAAAATCAAGAAACTAGATGTTAGTTATCATTATAAAAGTTAAAGATAGTATAACAATAAACAAAGTAGTAGTACGGAATATAGTGCCATTTTAAACAATATAAAATTTTATATTGACAAATAACACTGTGTTATTTATAATACAACTAAATACAGTGTATTGTTCTAAATTTTTGAAAAGAGGAATAGCATATGAAAAAAATATTATTGGTGGACAGCAGCCCGCGTAAAGATGGCAATAGTGATGTTATTGTGTCACTTCTTGCTCAGCAGCTTAAAGATGCAGAGGTTACGATGTTTAAGATGCGTGAGCATAAATGCAACCCCTGCTTAGCATGCGGTTGGTGTCAGGGAAAAGATACGGTTGCAGGTTGTGTACAAAAAGATGACTTTACAACCATCATACCGTTGTTGGATACCTGTGATGGCATCGTTATGGCTACGCCCATTTATAATCATCAGATTAACTCACAGGCAAAGCTCTTTATCGAACGGTTTTATCCATTCTTTAATTTTGCAAAAAAGAATATGTCAAATACTACAAAGTATGGTAAGAAGGCAGCACTTATTTGTTCCTGCTGGGGAGGGCCTATAGACATCTATCAAAAATATGCAGCCTGGACGGTAGAGAACTTTAAACAGATGGGAGCTGAAGAATTAAAATCTTTTGTTTTTAACCAGATTCCCGGGCGTGGAGATATTAAACAACATCCAGAGTATCTGGAACAGATACGTAAAATTGGGCAATGGCTGCTAGCAGAATGAAAGTGAGGAGAAAATCAGATGAAGGTATTAGTAATTACAGGAAGTGCACACGGCAAAGGAACTTCTGCTCTTATGGCAGATGAGTTTATACGCGGCGCAAAAGATGCAGGTCATGAAGTGGAACGATTTGATGCAGGCAAGGCAAAGGTGCATGGGTGTATTGGCTGCAATCATTGTGAATACGGAAAGAATCCTTGCGTATTCCGCGATGATATGGACGGACTCAATCCGAAGATGCTAGAAGCTGATGTAATCGTTCTGGCATCTCCAGTCTATTACTGGGGTCTATCTTCACAGCTGAAGGCGGTAATCGACCGCTGGCAACCGACGGTTTTTTCCATGCAAGGACATAAAAAGGTAGTACTTTTGACTACACAGGCAAGTAATGAGGATTGGGTGGTGAAACCGGTGGATGCTTGGTATAAAAATCTACTCCGTTTTATGGAATGGGAAGATGCAGGCCGCTTGGCTGCCAAGGGTGTAATGACCCGTGCAGATATAGAGGCTACGGACTACCCACAACAGGCATATGTGTTGGGGACGCAGTTGCACTAAGTGAGAATGTTGAGATGATGAAGGCACATCGCAAGAAAGTAACAGATATGACACCGCTGGCCAGGTTTGGGAAACCGGAAGAAGTTTCTGGCGCAGTGCTATTTTTAGCCTCTGATAAGGCTTCGTTCATTACAGGAGCAGAATTGGCTGTTGATGGCGGCCAGGCGCTTTAACAAGTGTGTGGATTGACTGAGAACCATTGGGGGATGGTTCCAAATTGGTTTTATAAAAATTGTCGAGACGATTAGTTGACATGATTGCAATTCATGTAAGACAACTTCCGATTTGTCCAATACGGTAATTCTATGCCAGATAAGAAACAGTTTAAAACCTTGCTGTAAACAAGACAGAATATCATCAGTAATAGGGCAAAAGTAAGAAGAAAGCCGGCAAACCATTTACATGGCTTGCCGGCCTTTTCTTGTTTTTAAGGATGAATTGATATAGTAAAGAAAGCTGTAGGAGGATATTTAATTCTCTGGGTATTTAGCTTTTACAAACTGAATAAATTTTTGCATAGAAGGATAGCGTGCTTTATCCCGTGCCCAGACAAGGTTGATATATGCGGCAGGAAATTGATTGACACGGATTGGAACAATAGCGGTCTCCTGGGTGGCGAATTCTTCTGAAAGGAAACCTGCTGCAACATGGGAGCGAATATATTCAAGAATAGTAAATACTTGGCTTGTCTGGTGCAGCACAAGGGGATGGATGCCGTTAAGGCTGAACATACGTCTGATATATTTTGTCTGGCCAAAATGATCAGAAAAGAGAACCAGTGGGACATTTGCCAATTCGCTAAGGTCAATAGTTTTTTTTCCGGACCAAGGGCTGTTTTTGGGAACAAAAAGTTCCAGATGGCTCTTTTTAAGAATATAGTATTTGTAATGAGCTTCTGGAAGATGGTTGGTAACGCATAAGGCAAAATCAATCTCGTGCTGATCTAGTAGATCATACAGAACAGATGCCGTATCTTCGATAGTCTCAATTCTGATATCAGGAAATGCCTCCAGAAAGTCACTATGCAAGCGTGGAAATACAGTATTACCGCACATAGGGACAACGCCAATCTTCAAAATTGCTTTGCCGCAGGCAAGAGAATGGGCAGTCCTATCAAGCTCCTGAAAATGTTCCAGGAATTTCTGAGCACTTTCCAGCAGAATCTCTCCTTCCTTGGTAATAACGATGTTGTTGTAATTGCGCTCAAACAGAGCTACACCACATTCTTCCTCCAATTCTCGCATGGCTTTTGAGATACCGGGTTGAGAAATGTGTAATTCTTCCGCTGCCTTGGAAAAATTTTGATATTTACAGACGGCAATAAAATATTCTATTTGTGTTATTGTCATGTTCATTCCTTCTTTTAACCACTATTTGTTATTTGGATCGGAGCAATAGACTTTTCATTTATAGATTATAACAAAAAGTTTGGGTGGTAAACAACTATGTATTTCACAAAAATAATTTTTTGGCCTATATTTACATTAGTAATCAGGAGAATAAACATAAAGTAACTATTCGAAATACAGAAAGAAGGAAAAGCGCTATGAAAAAAGGTTATGAATTATTGAATGATCCATTTTTAAACAAAGGGACTGCCTTTACAGAACAAGAACGGGAAAAATATAATCTGATAGGTATACTTCCGCCTACAGTACAAACTTTGGAATTGCAAGCGCAACAGGCATACGAAAATGTTGAGAAAAAGCCTGACGTCAATGAGAAACGGCACTATTTGATGAATATTTTCAGCCGTAATCGTACGTTGTTCTTCTATTTATTCTCTCAGCATGTCAAGGAATTCATGCCGATTGTTTATGATCCAGGTATTGCGGAGAGCATTCGCAACTACAGCGAATTTTTTATCACGCCGCAAAACGCCGCCTATCTGACAATTAATCACCCAGAACAAATGGCAGAGACAATTTTTAATGCAGCTGAAAATAGAGAGATTGAACTAATTGTTGTCACTGACGCGGAAGCAATTCTTGGCATTGGTGACTGGGGAACCAATGGCGTAAGTATTTCTACAGGCAAATTGATGGTTTATACGGCAGCAGCAGGAATTGATCCTGCCAAGGTTCTCCCAGTTGTTATTGATTCCGGTACCGCAAGACAAAGTCTGATTGATAATCCTCTTTATCTTGGCTGGCATCACAGCAGAATAAAAGGCGCTGCTTACTATAGTTTTATTGATCAGTTCGTGGAATTAGTTGAAAGAATGTTTCCGCATCTGTATCTACACTTTGAAGATTTTGGCAGGGACAATGCTGCAAATCTTCTGCATAAATATATCAATAAATACCCTGTTTTTAATGATGACATTGAAGGTACCGGTATCATAACTCTGGCTGGAATTATTGGTGCGCTGCATATTTCTCATGAAAAGCTTAGCGAACAAAGATATATGTGCTTTGGCGCCGGAACAGCCGGCTGCGGTATTGTGAAAAGAATCTATCAGGAAATGCTAGACCAAGGCGTAACTTCAGACGAAGCACAAAAACGGTTTTATCTGGTGGACAAGCAGGGCTTGCTGTTTGATGATATGAAGGACTTAACTCTTGAGCAAAGGGCTTTTGCAAGGAAAAGAAATGAATTTACCAATGCAAATAAGCTTACGACATTGGAGGAGGCTGTAGAAGCAGTCCATCCAACTATTTTAGTGGGTACATCGACACAAGGAGGAGCTTTTACGAAAGCTATTGTCACTGAAATGGCGTCACATACAAAACATCCTATTATTTTCCCGCTTAGTAACCCCACTGAACTTGCCGAAGCAACAGCTGAAGACCTTATTCAGTGGACAGACGGACGTGCTTTAGTAGCCACAGGTATTCCATCTGCGCCGGTCCAATATAACGGAGTTACTTATGAGATAGGGCAGGCCAACAATGCGCTTATTTATCCCGGACTGGGGCTTGGCGTAATAGCATCATGGTCTAAATTGCTGACAGACCGCATGATTTCAGTAGCTGCACATTCCATTGGAGGCATAGTGAATGCTGATGTTCTTGGCGCAGCAGTTCTTCCACCTGTTTCCAGGCTGACGGAATTTTCGGAAACTGTTGCTGCTGCTGTTGCCGGCGAAGCTGCAGCAGAGGGCTTAAACAGGGTGCAATTCACCAATCCTGTTATCTGTGTTAAAGCACAGAAATGGCTTCCTGCTTATCATAAAAATTGAATAAGGCCTGAAACAAAGTAACGAGCAGGCCTAGATTGTAGATTGAAACTCAAAAAAATAGTGACAAAATTTGTATTATGTGCTAACTTACCAGTGGGGACGGTACTAACTGGTAAGTATTAACCAAGTTGTTGCCAGTTAGTACCGTCCCCACTGGTAAATACTAATCAAGTTGTTGCCAGTTAGTACCGTCCCCAATTGGTAAATTTAGAAAGGTAGAGCTATGGAAATTTTTACGTTTAATCAGGGTAAATATAGTTGTCAGGTTTATAAATTGGCGGAAGAAAGTTGTCCGTGGGTTTATACCATAGCCGAGCCGGAAGATGCTGAGGAACTGGTAAAGGCCTTGGTGGGACAAAAGTTGGTACTGGTGACCATAGCAGGTATCACTTGGGAGGAGGAGCTGTCTCCCTGGCCGGCGGTAAAATCTTTTCATGGTGGACAGGATTTTACGGGTAGTGCCGATAGCTTTATACAACTGGTGGCAGAGCAAATTGTGCCACAGATAGAGCAGCGTTTAGGTTTAATACCGAAGTATCGTGTAGTGGCCGGTTATTCTTTAGCAGGCTTGTGGTCACTATACACTTTATATAAAACTACTAGCTTTCAGAGGGTGGTTTGTGCTTCAGGTTCTTTATGGTATGATGGCTTTTTAGCTTACATGCAAAGTCATCAAATGAAAAAATTGCCCGAAAAGGTCTATTTCTCCTTGGGCGAAAAGGAGAAAAATACGAAGAATAAGCGTTTGGCAGTAGTGGAAGAGAGGACCTATGAGGCTGAAAATTTATTGCATCAAAAAGGTGTGAGTACCGTATTTGAAAAAAATCAGGGTGGTCATTTTCAGGATACTACAGAACGCTTAGCCAGAGGTATCCGGTGGGTTATTAGGTAGCAGAAGAGTAAAAGTAGAAAAAAGAGTCAGTGACCTAGGTCACTGACTTTTTTTTTATGCTTCGAACAAACCTCGAAGTTTGTCAAAGATTCACTGGTGTTTTTGTTGGCAAGGTTGCTTTTGGGGCTGGTAAGTACTTGTATAAGTACTTGTATAAATACTGCCGGCTTGCTCAACCAGTTTCTCTAGTAAAGCTTCCATGGCTGCAATTGTTTTGTTGTCCTGCAAGCCATAGGCTTCGGCTACAAGTCCTAAGCGGGGGAAAGCCAACCAGGTGCTGCCTGACTCATCCTCCCAAATTGCAATCCGCAGAGGCAGCTCCAAGGAAAAGCTTTGGTCTATTTGCATTAGTCCTGTTCCTACTTTAGGGGAGCCAAAGACCAGCACAGTGGTAGGACGCAATTCCAGACCGGCTTGTTTAGCATTATCACTATGGTCAAATTTGGCGAAGAGAGGAATACCTTTTTTGTTCAAGGCTTCTTCCAAGCGGGTAATGGTTTTGGCTGCCGGGAACTGACTTTCGTAAAGGAAGAGTTTGTTGTCATCATAGTTGGTGGAAAGAAGGTCACCAAAGGCACCGGCAATGCGACGACCCAGATTGGTGAAATCAATACCTTCCTTGTTGGCCAAGAGAGTTACGCAGACCAATTCCTCAGAATGAGTAAAACGACTTAGAAAGCTAGAGTAACCGGGTATGGAGCCTTTGATATCCATAAGGCCACGGTGGTGATAAAATTGCCAACCGGCTACAGCAGGCACCTCTTCACCATTGGGCAGTTTCCAAGCTGAGTAAACCAGGGCGCGATTTTCAGGAGAATGGATCAATACGCCACCGGCCAGACCAATATCCCAGAAAGAAACATCCTGGGCAGAGGCCCATATATCCGAGAAACCTTTTAGAGCAGAGGAGGCCGCTCTTGCTACCGGCTGACCATTTTCATCGTAGCTTTGAGCAGCTTCGGTGGGGTCAATATAATAGCCATTGGTTTTGAAAAGCTGGTGTACGTTGTCAGTTTTAGCCACGTCTTCTGCAGGGAAATTTGGCAAATCCTCGGCAAAACCAGTATGTTTCAGCTTCAAGAACTCAATTTGATTTTTTTGCACAAAATCGTGATAGCTTTGCTGACTTACTCTTTCTATAATTTCCGTAATGAGCAGGAGGTTGGTAGCACTCAATTCTACCGCTGTACCGGGCTCAAAAGCCAAAGGCTGTTCTTGGACAAAAGAAATTAATTGAGCATAAGTAAAAGGTTTGTCATATTGCCAATTTTGATTTTTTCTATAATCCGCAATACCGGAGGCATGACGTAATAATGTGATAAGGGGAAGGGTGGACCAGGCTTTAGGAACATCAGGGAGATAGGTGGCTAAAGGCTTGTTAATATCCAATAAGCCTTTTTCATATAGCTGCATTAAAGCTACAGCTGCATAGGCCTGAGAAATAGGGCCTACCGGCCACATGGTATTTACAGAAGCCAATCTTTTTTGTCTTACATCAGATACACCATAGCCTACTACGCGAGGAATATAGGGTGCTTGCACAATGGCGAGTGTAAGACCTGGGATTTTGTTCTCCTCCATGAAATTCCAAATCATATCATCTACAGCACGTCCCAGATAAGTGATGTCGGGGTTACCTCTACTTTTCATTTCTTTGTGTATTTGTTTAGTATTCATATTTAGTTCCTTTCTCCGGCTGTAAAGGGCCGGGGGCATTTGTGTTTTTTTCTTACCTGCCTGTAGTGTAATACAATTAAATATATTTGTATGTTGAAATTTCAACGTAAAAGTAAAAGCTGAAATTTGCTTGTTGTATCAGAAATACTATAACAATAGCTTAAGATGGCAATAAGATAATATAAAAACGGCGTTAAGCAGATAACTGCTTAACGCCGTTTTACTTGGATAGTTATTTCTTATTTATTGTTTTACTTAAATTCTGAGCAATACGTCCGGTACTGTAGGCATAGAGCAAAGCATTGAGGTTTTTGATACTCGTGGTAATAGTTTTACCATCATCAGTATCTTCTACCATAACACGTTTCTTCTCTACTTCTACCAGCTCTGTTTCAGAAGAAATGTCAGCATTTTCGGCTAAGGCATTTTCTAAGCCGGCAAAAGCATGGTGAGCTTTAATCCTAAGACCGTGGGAGTTGAAAATCAGGGTATAACCTGCTATTCCGGTAGTTTTTTGGTAGGCCTTGCTAAAACCACCATCAATTACCAACAGCTTACCATTAGCCCTAATAGGACGTTCGCCATGGCTGGCTTTAACAGGGGTATGGCCGTTAATAATATGGCTGCGGTCGGAATGCAAGCCAAACTCCTCCAGTATCTTGTTGCAGGTGGCTTCTTCCTCTCTGAAAACGTGATAGCTGTTTTCTGGTTCTTTCCAGGTTGTTTTATCATCAATGTAGGTGCGTTCAAAGGTTTTTACTATGCGGCCGGTAACGGGAGATTTTATGCTGGACCAGAGAAAGTACATAAAATCAAGGCTGTTTTGTGTACCTTTGTTAAAGGCCTGGCGAGCCATGCGATCCGTGTAATCCAGGTAAGAACGACCTTGGTACTCCTGTTCGCCAAAGACAACAGTGGCAAAATTGCCTTCTTCGTCTAGGGGAACATTGCCATGGAACAACAGATTGTCGTTAAGTACCAGATACATAGCTCCATGGGTATACAAGAAGTTGATATGTTTATGCAATCTTTCACCATTTTTAAAAGCATAAACCAGATCATCCATAATCTTTTGCTCTTCCGCAGTTAGTTCATAGGGGTGGTCCGGGTCTAGAGTAGGAAAATCTGTGGTGTTAAGCTGACAAATTTTTCCATCTATGGTGATAGTTCCCTTTGCCAAATCCATCTTATCCAATAGCAAACGGTCTGACAATTCATATTCAGGATGTCTTAGAATAGTTTGTCCATCTACCTTAAAGAGGATAACGGAAATAGCCTTCATCATAGGTGACATTTTCTCACCTTTTTTATAAGTATCGTAAGCAAAGAGAGCTAAAGGACGAAGACTAATGCCATAACCTGCTTCCAAAATGTCCATATTGTTATATTTAATGTTGTTGCGCAGTACAGTTGCAATGCAAGCCTCACTGCCGGCAGCAGCACCCATCCAGAGTACATCATGATTCCCCCATTGGATATCCACGGCATGGTAATGCATCAATCTATCAATAATCCGGTCCGCATGACTGCCACGGTCAAAAATATCTCCCACAATATGCAGCCGGTCTACAGCCAAGCGCTTGATTAAAGCTGCAAAAGCACTGATAAAGTCATCGGCACTACCGGTTTCAATGATGGAGTCTAAAATACTGGCATGATACACAACCTGGTTATTATCCTCATCAGGCTGAGCATGAATCAATTCATCAATAATGAAGGTGTAGCCGGTAGGAATGGCCTTTCTGACTTTAGAACGTGTATATTTGGAAGACAGAAATTTTGCCAGATTAACCAGTGCATTTAAAGTATCCTTGTACCACGTTACGGTATTCTTGTGGTCCTTACTAATGATGGACAGTTTCTCTTTGGGATAGTAGATCAACGTACAAAGGTTGGATTGCTCCGTTTCGGACATAGTTTCCCCATAAAGTGCCTGTACCTTTTCACGGATGACCCCGGAACAATTATTCAGAATATGGGAAAAAGCATCATATTCTCCATGTAAATCGCTCATAAAATGTTCGGTGCCCTTAGGTAGATGCAAAATAGCCATCAGATTGATTAGCTCAGTGAAGGTATCTTGCTTGGTGGGGTATTCTCTGGCCAAAAGTTTTAAATACTCAAAATAATCGTCAGAAAAATTAAAAAAAGTATCCACACTATTCACATCCTTTATCATGTCGATAAAAAACGCCTTCTTATACACCTAGCATAACACATAAATGCTGCTTTGGCACATAAATTTGGTCTAATGCACAAAAATGTACTAAGAGAGAAGTCCTGCGCGGCTCCGTATGAGGGCGCCGGAGCATAAAGTTCATTTTTTGCGATATTTTTACTGATTTTCAGGTTTTTTTTCAACTGTTGTTATTTTATAATTCTAAGTAGTCAGATAATATTACTGTGCGATGATGGGAGAGGGAATTTATGAGCGTAGCCATTAAGATTGAAAATGTTATCAAAAGATATGGTCAGCTGACCATTATTCCGGGTCTGTCCCAGAATATCGCTAACGGAGAGTTTTTTACTTTACTGGGGCCGTCCGGTTGTGGCAAAACCACTCTTTTAAGAATGATTGCCGGGTTTAATAGCATTGAAGGCGGGCAAATTAAATTTAATGATGAGGTTATCAATGATATACCGGCTTATAAACGTAATATTGGTATGGTTTTTCAGAGCTACGCAATTTTTCCCCATTTGACCGTGCGGGAAAATGTGGAATATGGTCTCAAGCTAAGAAATGTTCCTAAGGCAGAGATTAAACAAAAGGTGGATGAAATCCTGGATGTGGTTAAGATTGCCGAGTACCAGGATCGCTTGCCGGAGAGACTGTCCGGTGGACAACAGCAGCGGGTGGCTTTGGCCCGCGCCATTGTTATTCATCCCAGTGTGCTCTTAATGGACGAGCCTTTGTCCAATTTGGATGCTAAGCTGAGAGTAGAGATGCGCTCAGCTATTAGAGAGGTGCAAAAACAGGTGGGAATCACTACTGTTTATGTAACTCACGACCAGGAAGAGGCACTGTCCATTTCTGATAGGATTGCTGTTATCAAGTTGGGGGAGATTCAGCAGACAGCCAGACCACATACGATTTACACGCGGCCCTATAATGTTTTTGTTTCTACCTTTATTGGGCATTCCAATCTATTTAAAGGCCATCTTCAAAGTACTGCGGTAGGTAAGGCCGTGGTATTCCAGAATGGCTATGTTTTACCTATGGATAATTTAGAGGAGGCTGCTTGTGACGGACAAGAGGTCATCATTTCTGTGCGTCCTGAGGAATTTTCTATTCAGACAGATGGCCTGCCTTGTAAGATCAAAACCAAGGTGTTTCTGGGCAAGTATGTTAACTACAGCTTGGCGTTTCCGGAGGAGATGCTGGTGCCTGCGCAACCTTCCATTGAATTTTCCCAGGACCTGGGTCATGCCAGCCAAATTTTGGAGGTGGGTGACAGCGTTACGCTGCGACCAAATCGCTTAAAGGTGAATGTTTTTACTGCCGATGGCAGTAGGAATATCTTAAAGGGTGTGGTTCACTATGAATAAAAAACACATTAAATGGGATTTCTGGACAGGCATTACCATTTTGGCTATTGGTGTTTTTGGTTTATTCTTAATCTACCCCTTATTTTCGCTGTTTGTTTCGGCCTTTCAAAATGCTGAAACAGGAGCGTTTTCCCTGGAAAACTTTGTACATTTCTTTCAGCGCCGCTATTATTACGGCTCTATGATAAATAGCTTCAAGGTTACCGCTTGTGTTACCATTCTGGCAATTATTATTGGGACGACCTTAGCATATTTTATGTCTCTGTATAAAATTCGTGGTAAAAATATTGTAGAAATTTGTATAATTATTTCTCTGCTGTCGCCACCCTTTATCGGCGCATACTCTTGGATATTGATTGGTGGACGTAGCGGTATCCTGACAAGGTTTTTAAGTGATACCTTTGGGATACGTTTTCCCTCCATTTATGGCTTTGCCGGTATTTTGCTGGTACTGACCTTAAAGCTCTATCCTTTTATTTATCTGTATGTAGCCGGTGCCATGAAAAAAATTGATTCGGCCCTTATCGAGGCGGCGGAAAGCCTGGGGTGCAACGGTATTCATAAGGTAGTGACCGTTATTGTTCCTCTGATTATGCCTACTATTTTGGCGGGAGCCTTGATGGTCTTCATGAATGCCCTGGCTGATTTTGGTACACCCATGCTTATTGGTGAAGGCTTCAGTGTTATGCCGGTTATGATTTACTCAGAGTTTATCAACGAGGTAGGTGACCAGGCCAATTTTGCCGCTGCCATGGCAGCTATTATGGTTGTCATCACTTCTACCATATTCATGCTGCAAAAATATATTGTTAATCGCAAGTCCTTTACCATGAGCTCCATGCGACCCATGCAGGTAAAGCACATGCGAGGTGTGGGCAATCTTGTGATGCATGGACTTATTTATCTGTTGGTCCTAATTTCCATGATTCCTCAGCTGGTGGTTATCTATACTTCTTTCCTTAAAACCAAGGGCTCCATGTTTGTCGCCGGGTATTCCCTGGAGAGCTATTACAGTATTTTTGAAAACCTGGGTTCAGCTATTGCCAATACTTATATTTTCAGCACTGTTGCTATTGTGGCCATCGTCTTTTTGGGCATGACCGTAGCATATATTACTACCAGGAGAAAAAGCTGGATTACCGAGCTCATTGATACCTTGACCATGTTCCCTTATATTATTCCTGGTTCTGTTTTGGGTATTACCTTGCTGCTGGCCTTTAACGATTATCCTATTTTACTGTCAGGTACGGCTGTTATCATTATTATTTCCCTGGTCATCAGGCGTCTGCCTTATACCCTCAGGTCCAGCTCAGCTATTCTTTATCAGATTAGTCCCAGCATAGAGGAGGCCTCCATCAGCCTGGGCGCTTCGCCCTTGAAGACCTTCTTTAAGGTGACGGCAGTTATGATGCTGCCGGGAGTGATGAGTGGTGCCATTCTTTCTTGGATTACGGCCATTAATGAATTAAGCTCCTCTGTTATTCTTTTTACCGGAGAAACGAAGACCATGTCTGTAGCAATATATACCGAAGTTATCAGAGCCAGTTATGGTACGGCGGCGGCACTGTCCACTATCTTGACCCTTATGACTATTATAGCCATGCTGGTGTTCTTTAAGGTTTCAGGTAGCAAGGATGTTACCTTGTAAGGCGAGGGAATTGAGTTTATTCCGGTCCTAACTTAAGAAGTAAAAAATTAGATATAGAGGTAAATTAAAAAGGAGGTTTTTGTATGAAATTGCAAAAAGCATTATCTCTGGTAATTGCCGGCGTAGTGATGTGCACGGCACTGGCTGGTTGTGGCGGCAAAAAGCAGGAAGCAGCTAAGGGTGAAACCAACACGGAAAAAAAGCTGATTATTTACTGCTCTCATCCCTTAGATTTTACCAAACCGTTGGTGTCAGAATTTGAAAAGCAAAGTGGTATCAAGGTGGAGGTTATTTCCGCCGGTACCGGTGAGCTGCTCAAACGTATTGAATCAGAAAAGGCTCATCCTCTGGGCGATATTCTGTGGGGTGGTGCTTTGGGTTCTGTAAGACCGAAGACCGCGTTGTTTGAAAAGTATTCTTCAAAGAATGAGGAGCATATTCAAAAAGACTTTAAAAATGCTGAAGGAACTCTTACTCGTTTTACCGATATTCCCAGTGTTATCATGGTCAATACCAAATTAATTGGCGATATAAAGGTAGACGGCTATGCTGATTTGTTAAATCCTGCTTTAAAGGGCAAGATTGCCATGACGGATCCCTCCAAGTCTTCCTCTGCTTTTGAACACCTGGTTAACATGCTCTATGATATGGGCAATGGCGATCCGGAAAAGGGCTGGGATTATGTAACTAAGTTTTGTAAGAACCTGGATGGCAAGTTGCTTTCCGGTTCTTCCGCAGTTTACAAGGGCGTAGCAGATGGCGAATACACGGTAGGTTGCACCTTTGAAGAAGGCGGTGCTAAGTATGTTGCTGATGGCGCACCTGTAAAGGTTGTTTATATGAAGGAAGGCGTTATTTCCAAACCAGATGGCATTTATGTCATTAAAGGCGCTAAACATATGGAGAATGCCAAGAAGTTTATTGACTTCGTTACAAGCAAGGAAGCTCAAAGCATTATTACTGCCAAGCTGCACCGTCGCAGTGTCCGTGATGATGTAGACGCACCGAAGGGCTTGGAAAGCAAGAGCAAGATTAAAATTATAAAGGATAACGAAGAAGTAGTTAGCAAGAATAAGAAGATTTGGCTGGATAAGTTTAAAGATATTTTCGCCAGCGTACAATAATAGCAAGGTAAGACCGCTGTCCTAGCCGTTAGGTTAGCACAGCGGTCTTTTTCTTACCAAGTGCGATATGCTATAATGGACAGGTATGGAAGGACTGAACGCTGAACCAAAGGAGTACTGAACGATAAATCAAAGGAGCACTGCATTGCGGAAGGAGGGGACAGCTTGCGACGTTTACAGGATGAGTTTAGAATTGCCTTGACTAAGTATGCCTTGGTGCCGGTAGTAATTATGGCCCTAATCTGTATTATCCTGGCTGCCTTTTACTGGAATCGCAACGTAGTACATTTAAGCAACGATAAACGAGAACAGGCTGTGCAGATACTCTCCGAAATTTTCTCGGATTATGAAGAAAGGGTAGATGCCGTTGACCGCATTGACCTGGCGAAGCTGGATAGTACAGAGCAGGACAGGCAGAAGTTTTACACAGCTTTTTATCATGAGATTAATCGGCGTGGTGATCATCCGTATTTTTACCTTTTGGATAGCAACCGAAATGTTATTTTAGCAAATCCTTTGCACCGGCAGGAAACTCTCCAAAGTCCTGTACGCCGCTGGGGTGCCTTGTATCGCATGGAACAAAACAAAGCAACACAGCTGGAATTTGTCCAGAATCCGGATACCAATCAATGGAATCTTTTGATTGGACGTGCTCTGCAAAAGGCAGGACGCCTGCAAGGGTATATGGTTTTTGTACTTACCGGGGAGGAACTGACCAGAAGAATTGCTTTCCCGGAAGTGAATTTGGTGTTGCAGGATGAATATGGCTATACGCCACTTTCCACCATGGGCATATTTACTAATACTGCTTTTAAACAGGCTATGCCGGAGCTGGAAAAGGACAGTGGCGTGGTTACCTTGCATAAGCAATCTTTCTATCTAACCAGGCAAAGCTTTTGGCAGAATAAATTTACCTTATACTCCTTTCTGTCAGTTGGTAACCGGCTGATGCAACTGGTCACAGGTATTTTTATTCTCCTGGGTGTATTACTGCTGATGATTCCTATCATCCTTTTTAGTTTGAAACGGGAAACCAAGCGCAAGATGCAGGCCATAGAGGAGTTGACTGCGGCTTTCCAGGCAGTGAAAGAAGGCAGGCTGGATTATGACCTGCAGATACATACTGGCAATGAGTTTGAGGAAATTGCCAATGAGTACAATCGGATGGTGGGCAGCCTTAAAAAGCTGATGGCGCTTAATGAAGCCGAGGCCAGGGCCAATGTGGTTTCTGAATTAAGACAGTTGGAATCACAGTTTAATCCGCACTTTTTGTTCAACACTTTAGAAAATATTAAGTTCATGATTAAGCTGGATCCTACCACCGCCGGGAAAATGGTGGTAGCATTATCTTCGCTTTTGCGCTACAGCATTAATAACACCGTGCGCCAGGTGGAGCTACAGGATGATTTGACTTTTTTAACTAACTATCTGTTTATTCAAAAGGAAAGATTTGGCAAGCGCCTGGATTACAAGGATGCTATTGCTACAGAGGCCTTGGACTGTCTGGTGCCCAAGCTACTGCTCCAACCTGTGGTGGAAAATGCCATTAAATACGGAGCAGATGACGAAGGGAAGATTACCATTCGTGCTAAAATTCAGGTGGACCAAAAGTACTTGCAGGTGGAAATTACGGATGCAGGCCAAGGTATTCAACCTGAGCAGTTGAAAAAATTGCAACAACTTCTTCAACAAGAAGCTAATAACTCTGTCCATACGGGTATCTATAATATTCATCGCCGGATACAGCTTATGTATGGTATGTCTTATGGACTTACTATTGATTGTCCGCCTACCGGCGGTACCAGGGTGCACATGCTTTTACCGGTCTGTCGCTCTTACGGCCTGACTGATAAGGAAGGAAGCAAACCAAGATGCTGAGAATAATAATTGTAGAAGATGAGGATATCATTCGCAGGGGACTGGTTTGTACAGTGGACTGGCTGAGCATGGATTGTGTAGTGGTAGGCGAGGCTGCTGATGGCATGGCCGGACTGGCACTTTTGGAAAAAGAGCATCCGGATGTGGTGATAACTGACATTAGGATGCCCAAGCTGGATGGCATTACTATGGCTCAAAGGGCTCAAGCCAAGGGCTTGCTGCCACGGCTGGTTTTTCTTAGCAGCTATGCGGAATTTGCGTATGCTCAAAAAGCTATTCAGCTCCAGGCCGCCGATTATCTTTTAAAACCGGTAGAAGAACAAGAACTGGCCCAATTAATGCAACGGTTAAACAGGGAAAAGAATCTGGAAAAAGTTCCCGAGCCTAGCCAAATAAATCTGGAACAGGAAGCCAGGGCTTTGATAGATTGGCAGAGCTGGCTTCAATCTGATGCCTTGAATCCTTACGTCCGAGTGTGTTTAGAACGTATTCGCAGTGATTATAAAGCTAAGCTTAGCATCGAAATGCTGGCTGAGGAGCAAGAAATCAGTCCCAGCTATCTAAGTCGCAAGTTTAAAGAGGTTTGCGGTCAAACCTTTGGTGAGCTGCTGACCAAGCAGAGACTGCGCAAGGCAGTAAGGCAGCTTTCCACAGGAACCTATCGGGTCTATGAGGTAGCAGAGCAGAACGGTTTTGGCGACTATAAGAATTTTTGTGTGGTATTTAAAAAGTACTTGCACGTCTCGCCACGAGATTTTATGAACCGCTTGTCAGGGATATGGCAGCAGGAGGATAAGGATGAAAACCTATAAAGACTTTTTGTTGGTAAGTGATTTGGATGGGACCTTGCTTAATAGTGCCAAGACGGTTTCGGAGGGCAATAAGGCCGCTCTTAACGAATTTGTGGCAGGAGGTGGTCGTTTTGCCATTGCCACCGGGCGTACTCCTGACAACTCCCGTGGTTACCTGAAGGGAGTGGCGGTTAACTCTCCCAGCATTTTTTATAATGGTTCCTTACTGGCAGATTTGTCCACCGGTAAAGTTTTGAAAAGTTGTCCCCTGGAGGGAGAACTGTGGCGTAAATTTGCAGCTTTTTGCCTGCAATATTTTCCTCAGGTCTGTTTAGAAATTTATACTGCTGAGGGTTTATATATCCTTAGTGCGCCACAATACGATGACCCGCGCCTGACCGTTGAGCAGTGGGACTATCAGCATATTTCCTTGGAGGCGGCCGCCAGTTTGGCTTGGCTGAAGTTCTTTCTCTGTGCTCCTCGACCTACTTTGGAACAAGTACTTAGTGCGGCGGAGCAACTAAGGCTGACTGAGATTTCCACTAATTTCTACTCTGAGGTAAATTATTTGGAGTTTGTGGGACCACAGGTTTCTAAGGGTCATATGCTGGAGGTAATGCGGCAGCTGCCTGAAAATGCCGGGCGGTTGGTAGTGGCAGCAGGGGATTATCCCAACGATAATGAGCTGTTGCAAAGGGCAGATTGTGGTGTAGCTCCGGACAATGCTGTAGAGGAAACTAAAAGCTTTGCCAATCGTTTGGGACCGGATTGCAATCACGATTTATGGAGCTATATTATTAAAGAAATATTGCCGGATTTATAAAAAAGGCTCGCTAGTCTAAAAAATAGACTAGCAAGCCTTTTTTGATGAAGAGAATTAGTCTTGTATGCCGGGAATTTTTGGCAGCCTATCCATACTTACTTGCAGATCGGCGTCGGTGGGGACGTAGTCGATGAGCTTGCCGGTACGGAAGGACTCGTAAGCAGTCATATCAAAAAAGCCTGTTCCGGTAAGGCCAAAGAGAATGGTTTTGGCCTTACCGCTGACTTTGCATTTTTCTGCTTCTTTGATAGCTCCCAAAATTGCATGAGCTGATTCAGGAGCAGGCAAAATACTTTCGTTTTTGGCAAATAAGGTAGCAGCCTCGAAAACCTCGGTTTGTGGTACAGCAATAGCCTCCATATAACCATCGTGATACAGCTTGCTGAGAATAGGTGACATACCATGGTAACGCAGGCCACCGGCATGAATAGGAGAGGGGGTAAAGGTACAGCCCAAGGTGTACATCTTAGCCATAGGCGTGATTTTACCGGTGTCACAATAATCATAAGCATAGCGACCACGCGTTAAGGATGGACAGGAAACCGGTTCTACGGCAATTAAGCGGGGGCCATGTACGCCCTTGATTTTGTCCTTGGCAAAGGGGGCAATTAGTCCTCCTAAATTGGAGCCGCCTCCGGCACAGCCGATTATGATGTCAGGATATTCACCTAGAATTTCCATGGCCTTGGCACTTTCCAAACCAATGATGGACTGGTGGAGCAAGACTTGGTTTAGTACGGAGCCTAATACATATTTATAACCATCAGAAGTAACGGCTCTTTCTACTGCTTCACTGATAGCGCAGCCCAAGCTGCCGGGATTATCGGGATTTTCAGCCAAAATTTGGCGGCCTGCTGCGGTGGAGTCACTGGGACTGGCATAAACGCTGGCTCCGAAGGTCTGCATAATAGCCTTACGGAAAGGTTTTTGGTTGTAGGAAGCTTTTACCATATAAACTACAGCCTCCAGGCCAAAGAACGCACAGGCCTCAGCCAAGGCGGTGCCCCATTGTCCGGCACCTGTTTCCGTGGTAACACCCTTCAAGCCCTGTTGCTTGGCATAGTAGGCTTGAGCTACGGCAGAGTTTAATTTATGACTGCCGGAAGTATTGTTGCCTTCAAATTTGTAGTAAATTTTTGCGGGGGTGCCTAAAGCTTTTTCTAAATTATAAGCACGGCACAAGGGGGAAGGACGATAATTTTTGTACAGCTCCAAAATAGGCTCAGGAATATCAATATAGGGCGTGGTATTATCTAGTTCCTGCTTAGCCAATTCTTTACAGAAAACAGGATATAAATCTTCTTCCTGTATGGGCTTGCCGGTAGCCGGGTTTAGCATGGGTTCCGGTTTTTCTTTCATGTCTGCCCGTAAATTGTACCATTGGGTAGGAATCTGGTCCTCGGTTAAATAAATTCTGTGTGGAATCTTGTTAGTCATGTTACTTACCTCCATAAAATTTTTATTTGAGCCGCCAGGCACCAGAAAATAAAAAAAGCTTTTGTCTCTATTGAGACAAAAGCTTATGCTTCTGCGGTACCACTCATATTGATGCTAATGCATCCAACTTCTTCCGTATACGCTCACTTATACGCTTCCTTGCTAACAGGTGAAGATCCCGTCGGGCACTACTAGAATTCGTCCCGCCCTCGTGAGTCCATTCAGTATAGGGTTTCCTGCTGCCATCCCACCGTCGGCAACTCTCTTCAAAGAAACTTATCTTTACTTACTCTTCTCAGTCATCGGTTTATATATGAACTTGTGTATAATTCTATAACATAATAATTTTTTGTCAAGTCTTTTGTGGCATACTTTTTCCGGCTATTATTCTCTGACTATGATATTAAAAGCGGCAGAAGCATCTTTAACCTGCTCACCTTTAGTGTCCAGGCCTTGTACTTTGATTTTGTAGACACCGGCATGAGGAAAGTATTGGGCAGGGAAGTCATGCTTAAACTCATAGAGGGAAGCTGCTTTAGAATTTTCCTTATATTGCCGCGTTAGTCCAATGGTGCGTAGCGTTCTTCTGGTTACTACGCCACCGGGGCCTGTAATTTCATAATGTAGCTTGGCTAAATAGTTATTGACTGCAAAAGACTCACTGGCAGCATCGTAAACTACAGAGTCCGTTGCCAAGGGTGTTACCACTCCAAACAAGCTTAAAGTTTGATGAGGTTTTAAATCAACACCATCTGATACCTTTGTATCTATCGTCTTCTGCAGATCTCTGGGATTGTAGAGATTTTCTACAGTGGCAATATTGTCGGCTCTGCGCTCTGCCCTGGTAATAGCTAATTGATTATAACCGTTGGTGCGATGCTTGCCATCGAAATCAACCAAAGCACCGTTCCTTGTAACAATCTTTCCATTCTTTTTTGCGTAACTGACAGAGGTATCACCGATATCATAACGGTAGAAATAAACTACATGCTTGGGAGTGGCATTCTGTAAAAATTTGTTATATACCAAACCACCCAGTTCTACATTTTGAGTAGCACTTGTACCGGCAACGTTATACATAATTACATAGGTTTGAGGAGCATATAAATACTCGGCCAAGTCATTGACCCGCCAAATTTTAAGGTTTTCGTAAAAAACAGGAGCGGACGTGGGGGTAGCTTTCTGTGACCAAAAGGCGGGGAAGGGATCAAGCATGATTTTTAAGTTGTTGGCTTGGGCGAATTGTTTTACATTTTCAAAATGCGGATATCCGTCTGCCTGGGAGGGAGAAAAGCGGGCACAAACCATATTGCTGACACCTATTTTAATTGTTTCAGAAGCAGTGGCTACCTCTTGACCATTCGTATCAAGAGCAGCAACGCGCAGAATATAGCTGCCGTTCGCTAATTTATCGCCAGGTTCGTAAATGCCGCTGTTACTGGCCATACCACCAAAAATAATGGCAGCATATTGTCCGGCAGAATTAACAACAATTTTATTGCTGCTAAGTGTTTTATCTTTTACTAAATCAGGAGAAGGATTATTTTTTAAGGCGGTACTATCATTGGTCCAGGCCAGAGCCCCAAAACTTCCCACTTGGGAAACATCTACCAAAGCGGGGTCCGTATAGCCCTGAGCATTCACCGTGCTGCATAAAGAGCGGACTGTTTTTCCCTGTTCATCCTGCAGAGTTATCCGCACATTGAGAGGAATACCGGCAAAGTCCAGTAGTCTGCCCTGTACTACGAAATCACGACCGGGAGCAAACTGCACACTGCCGTTATATTTATCAACAGGATGCTCCAGGGTAATGGTACCTGCAAATGTTGTTGCCGGAAGTAAAATGGTGATAAACAATTGTAGCAGCAGGACGACAGAAAATAATAAACAGCCTTTCCTTGGCTTTGGTACTTCTATCTTTTTCATAATAATCACTCCTTTCTCTTCTTACTATTATAATACAAAATTAGTTGTATTTTAATTGGAAAACAATTAAAATGTATGATAACGTTATACATAATACAGTTTTAGAGTGTTTACCGAAAAGGAGATGTTTGCATGCAGGCATTATCAAATAAATTAGGCTTTTTTACAGATTCTGTCATTCGTCGTATGACACGAATCTGCTTGCAATATAACTCTATTAATTTGTCCCAGGGCTTTCCGGATTTTCCCCCTCCTAAACCCATCCTGGATAGATTGGCTCAGGTTGCTTATGAGGGACCGCACCAATACGCCATTACTTGGGGTGCGCAGAATTTTCGAGAAGCTTTAGCCAAATATCGTTCACCTCACTTAGGTCGTACTGTTGACCCCAACGGCGAAATAGTGGTCACTTGCGGCAGTACGGAAGCCATGATGATTTCTGTTATGACCGTTACCAATCCTGGTGACAAGGTAGTAATTTTTTCACCTTTTTATGAAAACTACGGAGCAGACACTATTTTATCGGGAGCGGAACCGATTTATGTACCGCTTATTCCGCCGGATTTTCATTTTGACTACGCCCAGTTAGAAGCTGCCTTTAAGCAGCATCCCAAGGCTATGATTCTTTGTAACCCCTCCAATCCCTGTGGTAAGGTGTTTACCAAGGCAGAATTGGAGTATATAGCAGGCTTGGCAGAAAAGTATGATGTTTATGTTATAACCGATGAGGTATATGAACACATTGTGTACAAACCCAATGTGCACACCTATTTTGCTTCTTTGCCCGGTATGTTTGAACGTACCTTGACCTGCAGCTCTCTTTCGAAAACCTATTCCATGACCGGTTGGCGCCTGGGTCACATTGTAGCACCGGCTCGTATTATTGAAGGAGCTAGAGAGATACACGACTTTTTAACAGTTGGAGCAGCCAGCCCCTTACAGGAAGCAGCCACAGTAGGTGTGTTGTTCCCTCAGCAATATTACGATGATTTATTAGCTGTCTATACTCATAAAAGGGACCTTATGCTACAGGGCTTGGATAGACTGGGTATTGCCCACACCACGCCACAGGGAGCATACTATGTACTCCTGGATATATCTGAGTATGGTTATAAAGATGATTTAGAGTTTTGTGAAGTGCTGGCCAGAGATGTGGGAGTAGGAGCGGTACCGGGTTCTGCTTTCTTTAAAGAGCCTATTAACCATTTAATTCGTTTGCATTTTGCCAAATCAGATGAAACCTTAAATGCAGCTTTAAATCGTTTAGAAAAGATGAAAACCATTATTAAAAAAAGAAGCTAGAACAAAAAAATGACCATTGGAGCTGAGCTCCAATGGTCATTTTTTGTGCCGGAAATAAGTTAATAACAAAAATTTATTTTTCTTTAGGTGGTTCCTTGCCAAACCATTTTTTATATATTTGCCCATATTGACCATTAGTTTTAATAGTAGCTAAACCATGGTTAATTTTTTTCATTAAGGCGGTATTTTTCTTTGCTACGGCAATACCCAGATACTCTACCTCGAAGTCGCCATCTTCCGCTTTGGCAAAATCCTTGCCGGTAGTGGTGACGTAGTACTCATTGGTAGGCTTGTCATTGATAACAGCATCTACTCCGCCATTCTTTAATTCCAGAAAAGCATCTACGATGGTGTTAAATTCGCGGATAGTGACATTCTTTAACTTGTGAGCAACCTCGGCTCCTGTAGAACCGATAGAAACACCCAGCTTTTTCCCGTCCAGGTCCTTCTTTAATTTTATACTATTATTGTTTTTGGCCACTAGTAAACCCTGACCGGCAGTATAGTAGGGCTTGGAGAAAAGTACTGCTTTAGCACGGTCGTCGGTAATGGTCATATCATTGATGACAATATCCAAATTACCGGTTTGCAGTGCCGGGATCAGGCCATCGAAAGCCAGATTCTGTATTTCTATTTTCAGGCCCTCAGTTTTAGCGATAGCTTTTATTATATCTACATCAAAACCAACGTATTCTTTAGTCTTTTGGTCCTGAAAACCAAAAGGTGCATAGGTAGCATCCATGCCTACCTTATAGACTGTTTCAGTTTTAGCTTTAGGTGTTTCAGCAGCTTTCTTAGGAGTAGTAGTTCCACCGCAGCCTGTCAAAATAGTCAGGGCTAAACAAGTTCCTACAATCGTACTAACAAGCTTTTTCATTACGTTCGCCTTCTTTGTGTTAGTTGATGTTTACATGTTACTCTGTTACTCATGCTAAATATTAATCCCGGCCAAGCAATTGTTTCTAACAGCGTTTACTTGTTTAATATGTGAGGAGGCGGTACGGCAGCACCCGCCTACAGCACTTGCCCCTGCCAGGTACCAGGCTTTGGCAAAATCACCAAAGCTTTGTTGCTTTTCCCTTTCCCCGTGCCAGGTCTTAGTCTTGGCATCATATATTTCACCGCTGTTAGGATAAACACCAATAGGGAGGGAAGTACCCTTTTGCAAAGCAGCAATTGCTTCCGGCATAAAATGGGGAGGAGTACAATTGACACCTAGCATGCGTAAATGAGGATGATTATGACTTAGTATTTTGGCGCAGTCTGTTAAACTGTCACCCTCGTTTGTGAGAGTACCATTTTGGCAGCTAAAGCTTAGCCAGTAATCAGCACCCATGGCTTCGGCTATCTCTGCTTCTATTAAAGCTTCCTCCAAGGAAGGTTCTGTCTCAAATAAGAGTAAATCTGCACCGGCTTGCCACAAAAGCTCAGCACGACGCTTATGAAATTCTTGCAAGACTTCCTTGCTAACGCCATAGTGGCCACGGTATTCGGAACCATCAGCCAGGTAGGCACCATAGGGACCGCAACCGGCCAGACACAAGGGATAAGCACGTCCTGCGGTCTTGCCTTCCTTTTCCCACCACTGGGTACGAGCCTCCAAAAATACCTTAATGGAACGTATAATAATTTCTTCTGCTTCCTGTTGACTGTAGCCATGAGCCAGAAGTCCCGGAATAGTGGCCTGATAGCTGCAGGTAATACCACAATCAGCACCGGCACGGAAATATTCTAAATGAACTTCTTTAACTTTTTCAGGTTGCTCTGCTAAAATTTTAGCGGTCCACAGTGAGTCTGTCATCGTACAACCTAATAGCTCCAATCCGGTGGACATGGAACCATCTATGACCATGTGGCCATGAGTCTGCGTTAAAACATCGGATAATTTTGTGCGCATTAAATTTTCTCCTCAATATAAATATTGCCTTATTATAGCACAAGTGGCAGATAAGTGAAAAGCTGACAAAGAGATGTATCCGTATTCATCTTTTCGTTGTCTCCTTGGTTGAAAGGAACAAATTGGTATGCTATGATTTCATTGATAGGAAGTAAGAGGAGGGAGTCCAAATGAACAAAGCTAGTATTGTGAAAAAAATAGGCATTTATTTTATGCTTATGGTCCTTTTCTTTGCCAGCTTTATTTTTGAACTTTTTATTCCACAATGCGCTGCAGAAGATAATACGATTACTAAGGTTAGAGTAGCTTATGTCTATGATGGCGACTATATGTATAAAACTCCTCAGGGGGAGTACAAAGGCTATGAGGTGGAGTATATTTATTCCTTAGCTCAGGAAGCGAATTGGCAGATCAGCTTTAAGGATTGTCGTGATAGTGAGACCAGCCTGGCAGATTTGAAAAATAACGAAGTAGATATTCTTATTGGCATGGCCAAAACCCCGGAACGGGAGAAACAATACCTGTTTTCCGACAAGAAAATGGTTACCTCCTACATGACTCTAATGGTACGGCCTGATGATGAGCGTTATACTTTTGGTGATTTAGTATCTTTGCAGAATATTACTACGGCATGCAGGAGAGGTTCCGTCGTCGTTAATATTTATCTGGATTGGTGTGCCCAAAATAATATAAAGCCCAACCTGTTGCTGTTTGACAATTATAAAGACGCCTTGCAGGCACTGCTGGATAAAAAAGCTGACAGCATAGTAGTAGGTGGTGTTTATGCTTTAGACAATACCAGGCCGGTGGCACAATTTTCTCCTGCGGATTCTTATTTCATGCTAGCCCCTAATCGGATGGATATAAAAAGACAGCTTGATGCTGCTAATGATCAACTGTTGGTGCAAAATCCTTTGTATGAGATGTCTTTGTTTGACAAATATTTTGGTAAGGTGCAAAGTAATACACCTTTATTTACGCCACGAGAAAAAGCCTATATTAAAGATGCACCGACTATCAAAGTGGCTATGCTTAATAATGTACCACCCTATTCATATGAGGGTAAGGATGGTTCCTTGCAGGGCGTTGTTTTAGAATATTATAAGAAACTGGGTGCTATTTCCGGGCTGAAGTTTGCTTTCCAGTCCTATGCTGATTTTCCGACTGCCTTAGCTGCTGTTAAAAATAAACAAGCAGATGTTTTGGCCCTTTATCAGCAAGATATAATCAGTGCTTTTCATGACAACCTGATTTTGACACTTCCTTACAATACTTTGAATTTGGCCCAGGTTACTAGAAATGGCAGAACAAAGCGTCCTAAGCTAGCCTTAGCGCAAATTAATGACGATGTATTAGCAACAGCCAGAAAAAAAATAAATCTTTCTGAAGTTACCATGCTGCCTAGTGTTGCCGGGTGCTTCGCTGCTTTAAGGGATGGCCAGGTAGATGGAGTGCTTTGCGATATGCAGACGGCCATCTGGTTCATAAATAGTGATAGGCTTGATGAATATTCTCTAGTTTCCATACCATCCAGAGCCTGGCAGGTATATAGTGCCACGAACAGTGATAAGGCACTGCTTCGTTCTGTTTTAAATAAAAGCATTTTAGTATCAGGTGATATCTTTGGTAATTTATTGATGCAGCAAAATATACAACAGCAAACAGGACTGTTAGCTGTGTTTAATAGGATTCCTCGCAACTGGGCACTGGCCATTTCTTTCCTCAGTCTTATCTCCTTAATTTTGGTATTGGCGGCCTTTTGGATTATTTGGCATAGGCATAAAGCTGAAGAAAGCCTGACCAAAGAAAAGGCTGAGGCTGAAAAACGGGAGGCTGCTCTTCAGGCTGAAACACAAGCTAACCTGGCAAAATTCAATTTCTTTTCTAATCTTAGCCATGACATGAGGACACCTTTAAATGGTATTATCGGTTTTACGGACTTAGCCTTGCATGCGCAGAATAACGCAAACATTCCTGATTATCTGGAAAAGATAGGAATTTCAGGTCATTTGATGCTGGATTTGGTAAATGATATGCTTACTGTTTCCCGGTTGGAGAATGGCAAGCTGTCATTAAATATTGCACCTATTACGCTTTTTGAACTTTTTAGGCAAATAACTGTGCCGGTGGAAGTTATTGCAGCCAATGTAGGAGTTAAATTCAGCTTTGCTAAAGCAGGTGTCGAGGATTGTACTATTTTGGCAGATAAGTTAAATGTACAAAAGATCTTCTTGAATTTGATTAGCAACTCTTTGAAATTTACGGAGGCCGGTAAGAAGGTTTGCTTTAAAGTGCGTACGGAACAAGCCGGACCGCAAAAACTAGGACTGGTTATGACAGTGGAAGATGAAGGCAAGGGCATTTCCCCTGCTTTTCTTCCTCATGTATTTGAGGCCTTTGCTCAGGAAAAGGATAGCCATCCTAAAACTATTGGCACAGGGCTTGGACTGGCAATTGTAAAGCAATTGGTAACTCTCATGGGTGGAACCATAGGCGTAACCAGCGTGCAGGGGCAGGGCTCTAAGTTTACCGTACATCTGGCCTTTGCCTTAACAGAAAATCACCAACAAGAAAAATCGGCAGAAAATTTTGGCGGGACACAGGATCAGGATTTTACAGGTATCTTGCAGAATAAGACGATTCTTCTTTGCGAAGATAATGAGATTAACAAGGAAATTACCTGTCACTTATTGGAAGACAAAGGGATGTCAGTTAAATATGCAGCAGATGGACAGGAAGGGCTGAATATTTTTCAAAATAGTCCGCAGGGAACTATTGATGCAATTTTAATGGATAATCGTATGCCGGTAATGGATGGCATTGAAGCTACGAAGGCCATTCGCGCCCTGACACGGGAGGATGCTAGGCTTATTCCTATCATTGCTTTAACTGCAGATGTTTTTCCGGATGACTTGCATCGTTTCCTTAAAGCAGGTATGAATGCTTACATTGTTAAGCCTATTGAACCAAATCTATTTTATGAGACCATAGCCAAAGCCATTCAAAAAAGATGACGATAGGTCGTCGGCTTTATTCTGCTGACAGGCCTGCGAAAGGCGAAGCTGCTTATTAAACAAAAAATAACTGCCAGGTTTTCACCTGGCAGTTATTTTTTTGCCTTAAAAGAAATACATAACCAAATAGATTCAGGAACTGAAGAAAAAGATCTTTTGTCTCAGTTTTTATTGTCCATGCTTCTGGGCAGAAGCAGGTTTAGTACAAAAGCTACCACAAAGACAATGGCAACGCAATTAGCGGCAAATACTTCTTTTACCATTTGCGGAGCTAACTTCCAAATACCAAGCTCGGTAGGTGAGGTTAGGCCAAGTCCGAGCGAAATGGACAAGGAAGAGATGATAACATTGCGCTGTGAGAAACCACAATCAGCCAACATTCTAACGCCACTAATCATGATGGTGCCAAACAACATAATCGTACACCCACCCAGTACTGCTTCAGGTAGAGAGGTGAAGAAAGCACCGAGAGGAGGAAATAAACTGCCAAGAATCATGCAAGCTGCGCCGGTAGCAATAGTAAACCTGTTTACCACGCCGGTCATGGCAATTAAGCCCACATTCTGACTGAAAGAGGTGATTGGAGAGCAACCAAATAAACCGGCAATAGTACTTCCATAGCCATCGCAACCTAGGGAACCGGAGATTTCTTTTTCAGTAACATCTCTGTGCAATCCCATGGCGGTCATAGCAGACGTATCACCAATAGTTTCGGCAGCGGATACCAAAAAGATAATGCAGGTGGAAATAATAGCACCGAGATTAAACTCCGGAGTGAAAGGTAAAAAATGGGGTAAAGAGAAAGGAGTAGCCTTTAAAATAGGGGTAAAATTTACTACACCCATTAGTATGGCTGTTACATAGCCTACTATCAAACCAAAAAGCACAGACAATTGTTTATGAAAACCCTTGGCCAGCGAACTAAAAACCAGACAAGATAGCAAGGTTAATACAGATAAAAAGATATTGACGGCTGAACCAAAGCCCTCGGAGTATCCGCCACCCATGGAACGGACACCTACGCCTAAGAGCGAATAACCAATGGCGGTTACTACAGAGGCGGAAACAATGGGATCAATAAATTTTCGCCAGTACCGGGCAGTAAGTCCTAAAGAACCTTCAAATATACCGCCTACGATGACTGCACCAATTACCGTCGGATACCCATAGTTAGTAGCAATATAGGACAAGACACTGACAAAGGTAAAACTTACTCCCATGATGATAGGCAGGCGAGCACCGATAATACCACCAATAGAATAGAGCTGGATTAAACTACCTACACCTGCTACGAACATGGCATTTTGTAGTAGGATGACCATAGTATCGGCCGGTAGGTTGGCTACTTTACCAATAAGGAAAATAGGTGCCAAATTGGCTATAAACATAGCCAAGACATGTTGTAGCCCGAAAGGAATCGCTTTGGACAGAGGAACACGGCCATCCAAGCGGTAAACATTTTCTAATTGAACATCATTTTTATCCAAGATAACAATTCGCTTCCTTTGAGTGCATAATGCAGTAACTTATCTACCTTAGATTATAGCACTAAAGCAATAAACAAATGCTACAAATAAAGGTCAGGCAATATTTTAATTAACACTTTTCTTTGTTGTTCTTATGCTTGTTTATTGTTTATCTAATAATTTTTTGTAAGCACCATAGCCTTCCTTGTCCATGTCAGCTTCTGCTATAAAACGCAGTGCGGCACTATCAATACAATAACGGACACCACCGGGAGCATTGGGTTCTCCAAAAAAGACATGTCCCAGGTGAGAACTGCCTGTTCTACTGGAGACTTCCGTCCTTTGCATTCCCAAGGAACTATCCTGCTGTTCTACTACCACATTGGGGTCAATAGGCTTGCTAAACGCCGGCCAGCCACAACCACTGTCAAATTTGTCGGCAGAAAGAAATAATGGTTCCCCTGTGACGATATCTACATAGATGCCTTTAGCAAAATGGGCATCATATTTATTAGTAAAGGGCCTTTCCGTACCGCGCTCCTGAGTAACTGCATATTGTTCAGGAGTAAGCTTGGACTTAAGGGTCTTTGGGTCAGGCAATTGGTAGGGATGGGCATCTACTTTGAGATTTTTTACCTTTTCTATAGCCCGGGGTGAAATATGACAATAGCCTCCCGGATTCTTTTCTAAATATTGCTGATGATATTCCTCGGCCGGATAAAAATTGCTTAATGGTTTAACTTCTACCTTAAAGGTTTTCCAACGCTTACGTTCCACATCTACCACTTGTTTAACAATCTTTTCACTGTCGCCGTCGTTGTAATAAATACCGGTTTGGTATTGAGAGCCTCTGTCATTGCCCTGTCTGTTAGCTACGGTAGGGTCAAGAACGGAAAAGTAGGCAAAGAGTACTGTTTCCAAACTTACTTTTTGCGGATCATAGTCTACTTTCACAGTTTCTCGGGCATTGGTTGTTCCGGTGCATACTTCCTTGTAGGTAGGATTTTCTTTGTCGCTATTGGCATACCCTGAGGTTACCTTTTGAACTCCGGGTAAGGAGGACATTAATTTTTCCATGCCCCAGAAGCAGCCACCGGCTAAGTAGATGGTATTTGTTCCCATAGAATTACCTTCTTTCTTGTTTATAGTTAAAGGAGGAGGATTATTTTTAGGTGATTTATCTTGCTCCTTAGGAAGGCCTTGCGCGCCACAGCTAGCCAAAAATGTGAGAGCGAAAATAGCCAATACTATTGCAGTGAAAAATTTTTTCATGATTTTAACCTCATCTACAGTAATTCATTTATATAGATATTATAACATAGGAAAACGTAGCGGGAGAAATGGTTTACTTTTTATATATTTATATATTTATATATTGACATATATCAATATAACGCTATAATAAAGCTAGAGATTCTTAGGGAAAGAAGTGATTGGTATGACGAATGCAGAAATAGCAAGAATGTTTAAAGCTTTTTGTGACGAAAGCAGAATAGCTATTATAAAGCTGCTAACAAATGAAGAAAAATGTGCTTGTAAAATTTTAGAAGAGTTAAATATTAGCCAGCCTACTTTATCTCATCACATGAAAATATTGTGTGATTCGGGCATTGTAACCTCTCGCAAGGAAGGCAAGTGGATGCACTATAGTATTAATCAAAAAGCGGCTAAACAAGTAAAACAATTATTAAATCAATTACTGGAAGGAAAAGATTAACATGCTAAGCAACGTAGGAGATTTTTTACAGAATCAAGTTTTAGGAATGAAATGGCTGAATGCTTTAATTGGCAATTTGCTTACCGGCTTAGGCATAGACATTTCAGGACGAATGGGTGGCAGTGTCCAGTTTTTTATCTATGATGTTCTGAAGATTACCATCTTGCTCTGTGTCTTAATTTTTACCATTAGCTATATCCAAAGCTATTTTCCACCGGAGCGCAGTAAAAAAATTATGGGCAGATTCCATGGCATTTGGGCCAATATTCTGGGTGCTCTTTTGGGAACGGTGACACCCTTTTGCTCTTGCTCATCTATTCCGTTGTTTATTGGTTTTACCGGGGCAGGGCTGTCTTTGGGAGTGACCTTTTCTTTTCTTATTTCATCACCTATGGTGGATTTGGGCAGCCTGGTTCTTTTGGTTAGCATTTTTGGCGCTAAGGTTGCTTTTGTCTATGTACTCTTTGGTCTTGTTATTGCGGTGGTCGGCGGCACCATTATAGAAAAGCTCCATTTGGAAGATGAATTGGAGGATTTGGTGAAAAATGCCACGGTACTGGATATTGAACCGGAGAAGTTGACTACCTCGGATCGTATTGCTTATGCCAAAGAGCAGATGCTGACCACATTTAAAAAAGTCTTTCCGTATATTTTAATAGGCGTAGGTATTGGAGCGGTTATCCATAATTGGATTCCGGAGGAATACGTAGAAAAAGTATTGGGTAGTAATAATCCCTTTGGTGTGGTACTGGCAACACTGGTAGGCGTTCCCATGTACGCAGATATTTTTGGTACCATTCCTGTAGCAGAAGCTCTTTTGGGTAAAGGAGCCCAGCTGGGGACTATCTTGAGCTTTATGATGGCAGTGACAACCCTGTCGGTTCCGTCTATTATTATGCTCAGACAGGCTGTAAAACCAAAATTGTTAGGAACCTTTGTAGCAATCTGTACTATTGACATTATTGCAGTAGGTTATTTCTTTAACTCTATTGCTTATCTGTTAATATAAAAGGAGGAATTCAAAATGAATATTAAAATTCTAGGTAGTGGCTGTGCTAATTGCAATGCTCTGGAAGAGCACGTGAAGGAAGCAATTGCTGAGCTGAAGGTGGAGGCAGAGATTGACCATGTAACCGATTTTGCCAAAATTGCAGCTATGGGTGTTATGAGGACACCTGCCCTGGTCATCGACAATAAGGTGGTTTCTATGGGTAGGGTATTGAGCAAGGATGAAGTGATAAAGATTTTGCAGAAATAAAGTGAGAGTAGTTAGGAACAAGTTGATTGATGTCAAAAAAATAAAAGGTGTCGCCGGAAGGCGACACCTTTTATTTTTGACTATTTCTTCAACAAACTCTTCAAATCCTCTTCCGGGGTAGTGATTGGCGCAATGCCATAGTTGTCCACCAAGAACTTTAATACATTGGGGGAAACAAAAGCGGGCAGGGAAGGACCAAGACGAATGTTCTTAATGCCTAAATACAACAAGGTTAAAAGGATGCAAACTGCTTTTTGCTCATACCAGGACAGTACGAAAGAAAGTGGCAATTCATTTACGCCGCACTTGAAGGCGCCGGCTAAAGCCACTGCTACCTGGATAGCGCTGTAGGCATCATTACATTGGCCCATGTCCATGATTCTGGGGAGTCCGCCGATGGTGCCAAGGTCCAAATCGTTGAAGCGATATTTGCCACAAGCCAGAGTAAGAATAATGGAATCCTTCGGGGTTTGTTTAACAAATTCGGTATAGTAGTTACGACCGGGTTTAGCACCGTCGCAACCTGCCACTAGGAAGAAGTGGCTGATCTGACCGGCTTTTACAGCTGCGATTACTTTATCTGCTACAGATAAAACTGTACCATGACTAAAACCGGTGGTGACAGTATGACCACCATTGATACCGGTTAGAGCTTGCTCTTCCTTATAACCACCAAGTTCAAGAGCTTTGTTAATCACAGGAGTAAAGTCCTTGTCCTCGCCAATGTGTACAACACCGGGGAAGGAAACAACCTCCGTAGTAAATACACGATCCTTGTAAGAAGGTCTGGGTGGCATTAAACAGTTGGTAGTCCACAAAATAGGGGCAGGAATATTATCAAACTCTTTTTGCTGATTCTGCCAAGCCGTACCAAAATTGCCCTTTAAATGGGGATATTTTTTCAGCTCAGGATAACCATGGGCCGGTAACATTTCACCATGAGTATAAATGTTGATGCCCTTATCTTTGGTCTGCTCCAGGAGAGCTTTTAAATCACAAAGGTCGTGACCTGTAATTACGATAAAGGGGCCCTTTTCGATGGTCAGAGGTACAGTAGTAGGAACAGGGGTACCATAGGTCTCGGTATTAGCCTTGTCTAAAAGCGCCATGCACTTTAAGTTCACTTCACCGGTTTTCAGAACCATAGGCAACAGAGTATTCATGTCTGCTTCTTCGCCTAGGATGAATAATGCTTCATAGAAGAAGCTATTTACCTCCGGGTCAGTATATTTTAGCATCATAGCATGGTAAGCATAGGCAGCCATACCACGTAGACCAAAGAGAATTAAGGACTTCAGGGAACGAATATCCTCGTTGGCTTGCCAGATCTGTTCAAGGTCATAATCAGCTACCTGGTCATGGGGAGTCAGTTTTTTAGTTTCAGCATGGACCTCATCAATAATTGCCTGGATTGCTTCATTGCTGAAGCTGGCGTTGGTAATAGTGGTAAACAAACCGGCTAAAAGTGCCTTGTCTGTATCTGCAGTTTCTTTCTTACTGATTTTTACAGCTCGTGCTAAACCGATTAGAGCACCGGTTAGCTTATCTTGCAATTTGGCGGTATCAGCTGGTTTGCCACATACACCGGCCTTGCCTGTGCAACCTTTGCACATAGCAGTTTGTTCGCATTGAAAACAAAACATTTCGTTCATTTTATATTCTCCTTATTCTACTCGGTTTTGATTACGCCGGCAGGACAACCTTGCTCAGCTTCTTTGGTAGCAGCTTCTTGGGCGGGAGTAGGTTGAGCAACTACTTCTGCCAAGCCATCGCCTGCCATTTGGAATACCTCGGGACAAGTACTTGCACACAAACCACAGCCAATACAACCATTTCTGTCAATTGTTGCTTTCATAATTAAGCTCCTTTCTTTTCCCTGGGGAAAATTACAGTTAATAACATTTTAAAAGCTTCTTCAGCAAAAACTGCATGCCTGATTTTGGCAGGCATGATTAAAACCTCACCTTGGTGCACATGATAAACCTGCTCACCTACGGTAAATTGCCCTGTGCCTTCTAAAACTTGTGCCATAGCATCCCCATCAGAATCATGGGCGCTGATTTCTTCGCCTTGGGCAAGGGCAAAGAGGGTAAGGCTTACAGCATCGTTTTGTGCTAAAGTCTTACTTACTACCTGACCGGGAAGAATCTCTACTTCCTGCGCCAGGGGAAGAACTGCTTCCGCCGGCATATTTTTTATGTAGCTCATTTTTTATTCCTCCTTTTTCAAGGTTAGTATCTCTTGTTTTTCTGGCTTTAGTATATTACAATAAAACACAAATGTATGTTGCAAAAACAACGAAACGAGGAACGCTTATGAAAAACATAAATACAGAGTTATTAAAACAAACGGAATTATTTCAAGGCTTAAAAACGGCGGATATTGAAGCCATTCTTTCTTGTATGGCGGCCACAACTAAAAAATATACCAAGGACAGTTTTGTTTTGCATTTTGGCGAGCAGGTTAATTCTATAGGCATTGTTCTCAGCGGCCAAGTTAATATTATAATGGAAGATTATTGGGGGAATCGTAACATTATTACCATGATTAAAGAGGGGATGACCTTTGCCGAAAGCTATGCATGCGCCGAGGATATTCCCTTGCGTGTCAGTGCTCAGGCAGCAGCAGACTCTGAAGTGCTGTGGTTAAATGTAAAAAAGATTTTGACGGTTTGTCCGTCGTCTTGTACCTTCCACACTAAGTTGATAAGAAATTTAGTCGCTTTGTTGGCTACTAAAAATCTTTTTATTAATCATAAGCTATCCTTTTTAACCCAGCGTAGTACCAGAGAAAAGCTGCTGGCCTACCTTTATTCTGAATCCAAGAAACATGGTGCCAAGGCTTTTGCGATTCCCTTTGACAGACAGCAACTGGCAGATTTTTTGTCCGTAGATCGCAGCGCCATGTCTAATGAGCTTTCCAAATTGCGTAATGAAGGTATCCTGGAATTTAATAAGAACCATTTTAATTTTGTACACAAACCGGAGTAATAAGACTCACCAAATGGGGACGGTACCAACTGGTAAATTGAAAATTTACCAGTTGGTACCGTCCCCATTTGGTAAATCACTTGACAAAAGGGTGTACTTTGTATTAATGTATACCATACGGGGGTATAGTAAAATGGTTAAAACAAAAGTTAGAGCTAAAGATGGTAAAGAGTACCAGGACCTTATTAAACGTTTGAACAAAATAGAGGGTCAGGTCAGAGGCGTGAAGAAAATGGTGGAGGACGATCGCTACTGTGTGGATATTCTCAATCAGGTTAGTGCCATTTCTTGTGCGCTGAATGCTTTTAATAAAAAGCTTTTGTCTGAGCATATTAAGTCCTGTGTGGTCAATGATATAAGAAGCGGCAACGATGAAGTGGTGGATGAGCTCTGTGATACTTTGCAGAAGCTAATGAAATAATAAGATAGAGGCTTATCATGAAAAAAGAAAAATATATGGTGTCAGGGATGAGCTGCAGTGCTTGCTCTGCCAGAGTGGAGAAAAGTGTAAGTGCTCTGCCCGGTATGAACAAGGCTAGTGTGAATTTGCTGACTAATAGTATGCAGGTAGAGTATGATGAAAAAGTAGTAGATAGTGCTAAGATTATTGCGACAGTTGTAGATGCCGGTTATGGTGCTGCCGTAGCAGGTGAGGTAGCAACCCAGGGAAAGCAGGAGACAGCTCCCCAAAATTTGGCGGCAGAAGAAATTAAGGCAATGAAATTTCGGCTATATTGGTCGTTGGCTTTTCTGTTGCCTTTAATGTATATTTCCATGCATGGGATGCTCCAGCATATGTTTGGTATTCCGGTACCGGCTTTTATCAGTAATATCTTTGATGGAAATGCCAATGCGCTTACTTTTGCTTTCACCCAATTTCTTTTTACCTTACCGGTTATATATTTAAATAGAAAGTTTTACCAAATGGGCTTTAAAACTTTGGCTCACGGCGCTCCTAATATGGATACGTTGATTGCCGTAGGATCCTGTGCCTCCGCTGTGTATGGTATTTTTGCTATTTACCGTATTGGCTATGGTTTGGGCTACGGTGATGCTGCCTTGGTAACTCAGTACAGAACCAATTTGTACTTTGAATCAGCGGCCATGATTTTAACCTTGATTACCCTTGGTAAATATTTGGAAGCCAAGTCCAAGGGCAAAACCAGTGAAGCTATTGAAGAGCTGATGAAGCTGGCACCTAAGGAAGCCACCGTAGAAAAAGACGGCAGGGAAGTAATTATTCCTATTGCGCAGCTTGCTATTGGCGATACGGTTCTGGCTAAACCGGGGGAACGTATTGCGGCTGATGGTACTATTATTTTTGGCACTACCAGTATTGATGAAGCGGCAATTACCGGCGAAAGTATTCCTGTGGAAAAGCAAATAGGTGATAAGGTAGTCGCTGCGACTATCAATAAAGCCGGCTTTATTAAATTCAGGGCTGATAAGGTTGGTAAGGATACGGCTATCAACCAGATTATTCAATTGGTGGAAGAGGCCAGTAGTTCTAAAGCTCCTATTGCTAAAATGGCGGATAAGATTGCCGGTGTTTTTGTACCGGTGGTCATGACCATAGCTTTGCTTACCGGTTGCGTTTGGCTGTATTTTGGCGCAACCTTTGAATTTGCCTTATCTTGTGCGATTTCCGTATTGGTTATTTCCTGTCCCTGTGCTTTAGGGCTGGCTACCCCGGTGGCTATCATGGTAGGTACAGGTAAGGGTGCAGAAAATGGAATCCTGATTAAGTCCGGTGACGCCTTGGAAATTGCTCATAGCATTGATACTGTTGTTATGGACAAGACAGGTACCATCACCGAGGGCAAGCCTCAGGTTACCGATGTGGTATGCTACGAGGGCACGGAGCAAGAGCTTTTAAGCCTGGCGGCAGGCCTGGAGGCCGGCAGTGAACATCCCTTGGCCGAGGCCATTGTGCTCAAGGCTAAACAAGAAAATTTACAGGCTGCTGCTGTTACTGATTTCCAAGCCGTTTTTGGCAAGGGCGTACAAGCAGTCCGAGCAGGTGTTACCTACTTTGCCGGTAATGCTGCTTTTTTGGCAGACCAGCATATTGCTTTGGACCAAGCCCAGGGAGCCCTGGCTACTTTGGCAGAGGCAGGTAAGACACCTTTGTTGTTTGCTTCCCAAGCTAAACTGTTAGGTATAATTGCTGTGGCAGATATGGAAAAAGCAACCAGTAAGCACGCCATTGAATTGTTTAAGAAAATGGGCATTAATGTAGTTATGCTGACTGGCGATAATAAAATTACGGCAGAGGCTATCAGGCAACGCCTGGGTATTCCGGAAGTAAAGGCTGAGGTTTTGCCTCAGGATAAAAGTGCTGTTATTAAAGAGCTGCAACAAGCAGGTCACAAGGTCGCTATGATTGGTGATGGCGTAAATGATGCTCCGGCTCTGGCTACAGCAGATTTGGGTATTGCCATTGGGGCAGGTACCGATGTGGCAATTGAAAGTGCCGATGCTGTCTTGGTGCGTAATGATCTCAATGATGCAGTTAGTGCTATTCAGCTAAGTAAAAAAGTGATTAAAAATATTAAAGAAAATCTTTTCTGGGCTTTCTTTTATAACGTTATTGGTATTCCGCTGGCTGCAGGTGCGCTTTATCATTCTTTCGGTCTAAAGCTATCGCCTATGTTTGGAGCAGCAGCTATGAGCATGAGCAGCGTGACGGTAGTATGCAATGCTTTGCGCCTCAGGTTTTTTACGCCGGTAGGTCAGGGTAAGGCAGTTTCCAAGGTAACAAATTCTTCTCAACCAACAGCTGAGCAAGAAAATAAAATAAAAATACAAGAGGAGAGAAAAACTATGGAAAAAGAATTAACTATTAAGGGTATGATGTGTGCACATTGTCAAAAACATGTTTATGATGCTTTAAGTGCAATGCCGGGTGTAACCAAGGTGGATGTAGATTTAGCTGCCGGTAAGGCTAAGGTTGTTGCTGACAAGGATATTCCACAAGCAGAATTTGCTAAGGTTATTACAGCAGCAGGCTATGAATTGGTAGGCTAACAAAGAAACAATTTATTTTCTTGCTACATTTGAGTCAAAATGCTATAATCACACTGTAGATTTTGACGACCCTTTAGTGTACTAGAGGAATAAGTGAGAGGATGATATCAGTGAAAAAACAGGTTTTATCTTTAGTAATGGCTGTACTAGTTGTGATGGGTTTTGCAGGTGTTTTTGCACCGAGTACTGCTTTGGCAGCAGATACTATTGGCTATGTAAATTATGCGGCAGTATTTTCCAGGCACCCGGATTATCAAAGTGCTACTGCAGCTTTGCAATTGGAAAATGAAAATGCCCAAAAAGAATTTGAGTCTAAGAGAGCTAATTTGGATGAAACAGCTTTAAGAAATCTCCAAAATACTCTGACGGAGCGTGTTGGCAAACGTGAGCAAGCTCTGTTTTCTCCTATCGATAAGAGCGTTCGCGCTGCTATCAATAGCGTAGCTAAAGCAGCCGGCGTTACTGTTGTTTTAAGACAAGAAGCAGTAGTTGTTGGTGGCAAGGATTTGACCAATGAAGCAATCGCAGCTGTTTCTTCAAAGAAATAAACGTTAAATAATAAAAATTCCTAAAAGCCTAGGCTTTTAGGAATTTTTTTTTGAATTTTAACATTTAGTAAATCAGTCTATCATCCCAGGTCCAGAAAGCAATGCCTTCACCACGAGCATAAGCACCCATTTGGTTGTAACGGAATCTGGCGCTGGTTTGAATATTAGTCCAATCCACGCCGTATTTTTCGCACATTGCTTCATAGCTCACGCCATTTAAATGTTCGGAATACAAATCATCAATATTGCGTGGCTGAGAGGTACGCAGAGCCTCAACCATAAGGGCCAGCAGCAAATACTCACCAAAAGTAACGCCACGTCTGCAGCCCCACCAATAATAGGCTCTGGGCCAGCCAAAGTGAAAGACGATACCGCTTCTGCGCCAGTGTGGATAAGGACTGGGACCCAGGTAAGGAGGTCTTTGTGGGCCATAGCCAGGGTGAAAACCATTTGGAGGGCCGCCTTGTGGGCCACGACTATAGCCGGGACTCAGGCGGGGAGCATTGCCGGGAACGCTGCCGGGACCACGGGGGTTAATAGCTCTTGCTTGTGGTATAGGCAACTGTCTGACGGGAGCCATTCTTATTTCGGCGGGACCTTGCGGACCACCGGGACCCCAAGATCTGCCTTGACCATTAGGACCACCGGGGCCGGGAGGCCTTTGGTAATTACCGGAACCTGATGGTGGACCGGGAGGATTTCTTAAAGTAGAACCCGGGTTAGGCCTATTAATTCCCGGTGCCGGATTTCTTACGGTAGAACCGGGATTGGGACGAGAGAAGCTACCGGGTGGAGGAGGCATACTGCCATGAGAAGGTGGCATAGCGAAGGCTGTGCTAAAGTAGCCACAGGAGCAAGCACCAACCAATAAAGAAATAAGCATTTTTACTGCTGATTTTTTATGGATCATGAGAAAATCTCCCCCATTCTTTTAATTTAGTAAATTATAGCACTACTAAGTGTCATTTTTATGTTTTTTTAGGAAAAATTCCGAACTTAAATGTTAAAAAATTTACAAAAGTTCGGACTATTGTTGACATAAAACTAGCCTATTGGTAGAATTGTTATGTATATTAGAAGAATTTAAAAAAAGTTGCAAAGGAGACCAAGAGATTTTAGTAGTTGCATATTCTAAAAACTCTCTTGGGTTTTTTATTTCAGCTTCAGGAGGTACTAATATGAAAGTTGCAATCATTATGGGTAGTAATTCAGATTGGCCGATTTTGGAACCGGCGGAGAAAGTATTGAAGGACTTTGGTATTGAAGTAGAGGTGGCTGTGGCCAGTGCTCATAGAACACCTGAGCTGGTTCATGACTTTGCTGCTAACGCCAGAGAAAGAGGCGTAGAGGTAATTATTGCCGCAGCAGGTGCTGCAGCTCATTTGGGTGGCGTTATTGCTTCCTATACTACGTTGCCTATTATAGGTATTCCTATTGATGCTACGCCCTTGAAGGGTATGGATGCTCTACTTAGTTTCGTGCAGATGCCTTCCGGTGTTCCGGTGGCTACGATGGCCATTAATGGTGCCAAAAATGCCGCTTTGTTTGCAGTGGAAATTTTGGCAGTTAAATATCCTGAGCTGGTAGAAAAATTGGCAGCCAACAGAAAACAAATGGAGCAGGAAGTATTAGCAAAAGGTAAAAAACTGGCAGAGTTAAGAAACAAGGCTTAAGACCGTAGGTATACAAGGAGGAAATATGGTCAAGGATTTTTGTTTGGAAGAAGATAAGTTGCATGAGGAGTGCGGTGTCTTTGGTATTTATTCTCACAAGGATGATGTTGCTCTTAATACCTATTGGGGCCTCTTTGCTTTGCAGCATCGTGGCCAGGAAAGTGCAGGTATTGCTGTCAGCGATGGCAAAAACATGTTTATTAAACGTGGCATGGGTTTGGTATCCAACATATTCAAGGATGGCCTACAGGGCTTAGAGGGACACATCGGCATTGGCCATGTGCGCTATTCCACTACCGGTGCCAGCATGGCCTTTAATGTGCAGCCTATGAAGGTTTATTATGATGGTGGCAATTTGGCCCTGGCGCACAATGGCAATTTAACCAATGCTATGCAAATACGTAAAAAATTAATGGAAGAGGGTGCCGTATTTAATACTACGGTAGACAGTGAAATCATACTTACCCTGGTATCTCGTTCCCGTTGCAAAACCTTGCCGGAAAGAGTGGCAGATGCTGCCAATACTATTGCCGGTGCTTTTGCAATCGTTATCAGCAATGATCACGAGCTGGTTGCTTTCCGTGACCCTTATGGTTTCAGACCCATGGTCCTGGGCAAGCTGGACAATGGCTGGGTAGTTTGCTCGGAAACCTGTGCTTTGGATTTGGTGGGAGCTAAATACATCCGAGATGTAAGACCCGGCGAAATGCTGGTTATTAAGGATGATTACGAAGAACCGGAAAGCATTATGTATGCCAAGACAAAGCCGGCTCATAAGGCTCATTGCATTTTTGAATATGTCTATTTTGCTCGTCCCGATAGCATTATTGATGGCGAAAGTGTTTATATGGCCAGAATAAATATGGGCAGGCAGCTGGCCAGAGAAACCAAAGGTATTAAAGCCGATGTAGTTATTTCTGTACCTGATTCCGGGACACCGGCTGCTATTGGTTATGGCTTGGAATCCGGCATTCCCTTCGTGGAAGGCCTGACCAAAAATAAATATGTAGGACGTACCTTTATTCAACCTACTCAAAAGCAAAGGCTGAATGCGGTAAAACTAAAGCTGAATGCCAATAGGCCGTTGATAGAGGGTAAATCTGTTGTCATGGTGGATGACTCTATTGTGCGTGGTACTACCAGTGGCAAAATTGTGCAGCTGCTGAAAGATGCCGGTGCCAAGGCCGTGCATGTATGCATCAGTTCTCCCCCGGTTATGAATCCTTGTTATTATGGTATTGATACTTCTGTGCGGAAGGAATTAATTGCTTCTGCTAAGAACGAAGAGGAAATCAGGCAATTTATTAAGGCTGATAGCTTGCATTATATTTCCATGGACGGCTTGAGAAAATCTCTCAGTGTTCTGGATCCTGACAACATGTGTTATGCTTGCTTTAACGCAGCATATCCTGATAAGGCAGAAGATGTTATTCGTCAAGGTACAAAATTCTTATTTGACTTAGGTTGCTAAAGGAGGCAATAAAGTGGAACAGAAGAAAGTTATTACTTATGCAGATTCCGGTGTGGATATTGATGCCGGTAACAAAGCAGTTGAACTAATGAAGGATAGCGTAAGAGCATCCTATCGTCCGGAAGTAATAGGGGATATAGGTGGTTTTGGTGGTTTATGTGCACTTCCTTCCAAATACAAAGAGCCAATTTTAGTTTCCGGTACTGATGGTGTTGGTACCAAGTTGAAAATCGCTTTTATGATGAACAAACATGATACTATTGGCCAAGATGCCGTAGCAATGTGCGTTAATGACGTTTTGGTGCAGGGTGCAGAGCCTTTGTTCTTCCTGGACTACATTGCTGTAGATAAAGTTAATTCTCAAAAGGTTGCTGACATTGTAGCAGGTGTGGCCAGAGCTTGTAAGGAATCAGGCTGTGCTTTGATTGGCGGCGAGACTGCTGAAATGTCCGGCTTCTATGCTAAGGATGAATATGATATCGCCGGTTTTTCTGTCGGCGTAGTAGAAAAAAGCAAAATGATTACCGGTGCCAAGGTTGGCGTAGGCGATGTGCTACTAGGCTTACCTTCCAGTGGTGTGCATTCCAATGGTTTTTCCCTGGTAAGAAAGATTTGCTTTGATGCTATGGGCTTTACCGTGGATACTCCTATCCCTGAGTTTCACAAAACCCTGGGTGAAGAGTTAATTACTCCTACCCGTTTATATCCCAGCACCTGCTTACCATTAATTGAAAAATTTGATCTGCACGGTATGGTACATATTACCGGTGGTGGTTTCTATGATAATATTCCTCGTGTACTTCCCCAAGATTGCGATGCTTTGATTGACGCCAATGCTTGGGAAATGCCGGTAGTATTTAAGAAACTGCAGGAATGGGGTAATGTGCCCTGGCATGAAATGTATCGTACCTTTAATATGGGTATTGGTATGGTGCTGGTGGTGGCAGCCGGTGAAGCAGATGCAGTAAGAGCTCATCTGCAAGCAAATAACGAAACCTTCTATGAACTGGGTTCCGTAGTAAAGGGTTCCGGACAAGCTATTGTGAAGGGCGGCGTTTTTGGTGACTAACCGAAAAATAGGCGTTATTGTTAGTGGTAGAGGCAGCAACTTCCAAGCAGTACTGGACAAGATTAAGGCGGAAAATTTACCTGCTGAGATTGTAGTGGTTATTAGCGACAAGGCTGATGCTTATGCTCTAACCAGAGCTCAGAATGCCGGTATTGATAATGTTGCTGTAGTGAGAAAAAGTTTTCCTACCAAAGAAGCATTTGAAGAGAAAATTGATGCTGTGCTGAGAGAGCATGGTGTGGAGCTGGTGGTTTTGGCCGGCTTTATGCGCATTCTCTCCGGTGATTTTGTCCACAAGTGGCCTCATAGCATTATTAATATTCATCCGGCACTGCTTCCTTCTTTTAAAGGTGTCGACGCGCAAGGACAGGCACTTGATTATGGCGTTAAGGTAGCAGGCTGCACGGTGCATTTTGTTGATGAAGGTATGGACACAGGACCGATTATTATGCAAAAGGCGGTTCCTGTTTTAGACGATGATACTCATGATACCTTGGCTGCCCGAATTTTAGTTCAGGAGCACTTGGCTTTACCGGAAGTGGTAAAGCTGTGGTGTGAAGGCAAGCTTCGGGTAGAAGGCAGAAAAGTATTCATTGCAAAATAAATTAACGAGGTGAATAAAATGGCAATTAAAAGAGCATTGGTAAGCGTATCTGACAAAACAGGCGTAGTGGAATTAGCAAAGTTTTTACATTCTATTGGTGTAGAAATTATTTCTACCGGTGGTACTATGAAGGCTATTAAAGATGCAGGTATTCCTGTAACCTACGTTAGTGATGTTACCGGTTTTCCGGAAATGATGGATGGCAGGGTAAAAACTCTGAATCCTAAGATCCATGGTGGTATTCTGGCCGTTCGTAGCAATCCCAGTCATATGAAGGATATGGCAGACAATGGCATAAAACCCATTGATTTAGTAGTTGTCAATCTTTATCCTTTTAGAGAAACCATTGCTAAACCTAATGTTACCGAAGCTGAAGCAATTGAGAACATCGATATCGGTGGTCCGGCTATGTTACGTGCCGCAGCTAAGAATTTTAGGGATGTAATTATCATTACTAACCCGGCTCGTTATAAAACCTTGATTGCCATGCTCAGTCAATATGGCGATGCAGATATGCGTACCAGAAAGACTTTGGCAAAAGAGGCATTTGCTCATACTGCAGAATACGACGCAGCTATTGCTGCTTACTTAACAAAGCGCTTAAACGAAGAAAAAGCGTAGACGGAGGACATGATGCAAATCTTAGTTCTGGGCGGTGGCGGTCGTGAACACGCCATAGTATGGAAATTGGCTCAAAGTAAAAAAGTAACAAAAATTTATTGTGCTCCCGGTAACCCCGGTATTGCTGCCTTGGCTGAATGTGTTGCGCTAGATACTACAGACAACAAGGGCCTGGCTCAGTGGGCTAAGGAACACCAAATAGATTTAACGGTGGTTGGTCCGGAGGTTCCTTTGGTGGCCGGCGTAGCTGACGAGTTCAGGGCTCAGGGTTTGGCTATTTTTGGACCTAATGCCAGAGCTGCCGCCATTGAAGGTTCTAAATCTTTTTCTAAAGAGTTGATGAAAAAATATAATATTCCCACAGCCTTTTTTAAGGTTTGCAATGATTTAGCTACTGCTAAAGCCTATGTGGAAGAAAAAGGCGCACCTATTGTGGTCAAGGCTGATGGCCTGGCTGCCGGCAAGGGTGTTATAGTTGCTATGACTAAAGAAGAAGCTTTGGCTGCTTTGGAAGATATCATGGCAGAGCACAAATTTGGTACAGCCGGTGCCAGTGTAGTTATTGAAGAATTTATGGAGGGCGAGGAGGCTTCTCTCCTGGCTTTCACTGATGGCAAAATTGTTGTACCCATGATTGCAGCCCAGGACCACAAGAGAGTGGACGATGGGGACAAGGGCCTTAATACCGGCGGTATGGGAGCCTATGCGCCTGCACCTGTTTTGACTGATGCGTTAAGAGATAAATGCATGGCAACTATTATTCGTCCTGTTTTGAAAGCTCTTGAAGAGGAAGGCCGTAGTTATTCCGGCTGTCTCTATGCAGGACTGATGATTAAAGGCGATAGCATCAAGGTAGTAGAATTTAATGCTCGTTTTGGTGACCCTGAGACTCAGGCTGTGCTTCCCTTGCTGGATGGAGATTTGGCAGAGATTATGCTGGCGTGTGCGCAAGGTACCTTAAGACCGGAAATGGTAAAGTGGAGCAATAGGGCAGCAGTCTGCGTAGTAATGGCCTCCGGTGGTTACCCCGGCAGCTATGCTAAGAATATTGCTATTACAGGTTTGCAGGAAGCCGGTAAGCTGCAGGATGTTGTTGTTTTCCATGCCGGTACCAAAGCGGCAAACGGACAGGTTGTTACCAGTGGAGGCAGAGTTCTAGGTGTAACTGCAGTAGGTGATAATATTGCCGATGCCAAGGAAAAAGCTTATGCTGCTGTGGACCGTATCCACTTTGAAAATGCCCATTATCGTACGGATATTGCTTGGCGTGCTCTCCAAAGAAAATAATTAAGATAAAAGTGTTGCATTTGGTACAATGTAGTGGTAAGATAGTAAAAATATCTTAATAGGGGAGGACCAAAATGGCATTTATTTATGATGAACCAGCACATACGTTTAGTGAATATTTATTAGTTCCAGGGTATTCTTCTGAAAAGTGTATTCCGGACAATGTAAGCTTAAAGACACCTTTAGTAAAATTTAAAAAGGGCGAAGAAGCGGCCCTTTCCTTAAACATTCCCATGGTTTCCGCTATCATGCAATCTGTTTCCGATGATAACATGGCTATTGCTCTTTCCAAAGAGGGCGGCATTTCTTTTATTTTCGGATCTCAGTCCATTGAAAGTGAAGCTGCCATGGTAGCTAAAGTAAAAAGCTACAAAGCAGGTTTTGTAATTAGCGATTCCAATATCAGCCCTACTTCTACCTTGGAAGAGGTACTAGAGCTGAAAGAAAGAACCGGACATTCCACCATGGCAGTGACCTCTGACGGTACTGTTAACGGCAAGCTGGTTGGTATTGTTACCAGCCGTGATTACAGAGTAAGCCGGGTTCCCATGGACACCAAGGTTGAAACCTTCATGACTCCGATAAAGGATATGGTGGTTGGTAATTATAACACCACTTTAAAGGAAGCCAATGACATCATTTGGGACAACAAGCTGAACACCTTGCCTATTGTGGATCAAGAAGGACGTTTGTTGTACATGGTATTCCGTAAGGATTATTCCACCCACAAGCAATATCCTTTAGAGCTTTTGGATGACCAAAAACGCCATGTAGTTGGTGCAGGTATTAATAGTAGGGATTATGCGGAAAGAGTTCCCGCGTTGGTTGATGCAGGTGCAGATGTACTTTGCATAGACTCCTCAGAGGGCTTTACCGAGTGGCAAAAGATTACCCTGCAATGGATTAGAGACAAATATGGTGACAAGGTTAAAGTAGGAGCCGGCAATGTCGTAGACGGCGAAGGTTTCCGTTTTCTGGCTGAAGCAGGAGCAGACTTTGTCAAAGTTGGAATTGGCGGTGGCTCCATTTGCATTACTCGTGAACAAAAGGGCATTGGCCGCGGCCAAGCTACAGCTATTATTGACGTAGCCAAAGCTCGCGACGAATATTTTAAGGAAACCGGTATCTACGTTCCTATTTGTTCCGACGGTGGTATCGTATACGATTACCATATGACCCTAGCTTTGGCTATGGGTGCTGATTTCATGATGCTGGGTCGTTATTTTGCCCGTTTTGATGAATCTCCGACCAACAAGGTTAATGTTAATGGTACTTATATGAAAGAATATTGGGGCGAAGGCTCTGCCAGAGCCCGCAATTGGCAAAGATATGACATGGGCGGTGCTAAGAAGCTTTCTTTCGAAGAAGGTGTTGATTCTTATGTACCCTATGCCGGAAGCTTAAAGGACAATGTAAACTTATCCTTAAGCAAGATGCGTTCTACCATGTGTAACTGCGGTGCGCTTACCATTCCTGAGCTACAAAAGAAGGCCAAGCTTACTTTGGTTTCCGCAACTAGTTTGGTTGAGGGTGGGGCACATGATGTAGTATTGAAGGATAATACTTCAAATAACTATCCTAAATAATTAAAGAGCTATGAGCTTCGCGTATTTGCGCAAAGTTCATAGCTCTTTTTTTTTATAGCGTCAGCAATCTTTGTCGCCATTTTTGATTTAAAGGCGGGAAAGATTCTATCTAACTATAGTTTAAGATATGCTGCTTATATCGTTCGCAGTTTATTGCCACGGGCTCCTGTGCCATGCGGCCGGCTTTACGGAATAAACTTATTTTTGGCCGGTCCTCGGCAATGTCGCCCTTAGGCAAATA
>Ga0183097_10390_pt1 | contig 95463 bp, 80 predicted proteins | sample BioMet8_FD_128883 | JGI IMG/M metagenome (GOLD analysis project Ga0183097, IMG submission 128883) | Microbial communities from bioreactor (seeded with sewage sludge) at Lawrence Berkeley National Lab, California, USA - Biofuel... | ecosystem: Engineered > Bioreactor > Anaerobic > Unclassified ... | reverse complement strand
TCTCCACGATCGTATTCGTCGCCATCGTCGCGCTGACGCTTCATAACTCCCCTGGCTGGCCCAAGGTCAAGGAGTCGTTCTTCTCGCCGGACTACTTCATGCAGGCGTGGCCCCAGGTCTTGGACGGCCTCTGGCTCAACGTTCGCGTGCTCGGCGTCGCGCTGGTGGGCGTTGCCGTTCTCGGCACCACCCTCGCCCTGATTCGAATCACGACCTCGGCGATCATGTTTCCCTTCCGCGTGGTGGCGCGCTTCTACACCACGGTCATGCGTGGCATCCCGATGCTCGTCGTTCTCTACCTCATCGGCTTCGGCATCCCGGGGCTCGGCATCTTCGGTCGCGTCGACAAGGCGGTTCTCGGCACCGTTGCCGTCGTCATGTCGTACTCGGCCTACATCGCCGAGGTCCTTCGCGCCGGCTTCCAGGACGTCCATCCGTCGCAGAGAGCCTCCGCCCGATCTCTCGGCCTGACCTCCGGCCAGACCATGCGCCTGGTCATCATCCCGCAGGCGCTGCGCAAGATCGCCCCGGCCCTCATGAACGACTTCATCGCCATGCAGAAGGACGTCGGCCTGATCTCGACGCTGGGCGCCGTCGATGCCGTCCGCGCCGCACAGATCGTGGTGGCCAAGACCTACAACTTCACGCCCTACGTGGTCGCGAGCCTGCTCTTCATCATGATGAGCGTCCCCTTCATTCTGCTCAACGACTGGTACTCCGCCAAGCTGCGTTCGCGCGAGCAGACGGGTGGCATGGTCTGATGGCTGACACGATGCAGAACGACCGCACGGCCATGGCGCCGAGCGACGAGAAGGTTCTGAGAATCGACGGCGTGGTTAAGCGCTTTGGCGACAACCTCGTCCTCGATCACGTCTCCTTTGACATACATAGGCACGAGGTCGTCGCGTTGCTTGGCCCCTCTGGCTCTGGCAAGTCCACGCTCATGAAGTGCGTCAATCTGCTTGAGCAGGTCGATGACGGGCAAATCTGGCTGGGCGACACCGACATCACTGACCCGCGCATCAACCAGGACAAGTCCCGCTCGCGCATCGGCGTGGTCTTTCAGCAGTTCAACCTCTTCCCACATATGACGGTTCTGAACAATGTCACGCTTGCGGTCCGCAAGGTCCACAAGTGGGATCGCACCCGTGCCGAGGAGAAGGCCATGGGTCTTCTCAAGCGCATCGGCATGGAGCAGAAGGCCCGCGAATATCCCGACCGCCTCTCAGGCGGCCAGCAGCAGCGCGTGGCAATCGCGCGCGCCCTCATGACCGACCCAGAGCTCCTGCTGCTTGACGAGATAACGTCCGCACTCGACCCCCTGCTGGTCGGCGAGGTCCTCGAGATGGTCTCGGAGCTCAAGGACCAGGGTGCCACGATCCTCATGGCAACCCACGAGATGGACTTTGCCCATAGCGCCGCCGACCGCATCACGCTGCTCAGGCACGGCAGAATCGTCGAGAACGGCTCTCCCGCCGACGTCATGGACAACTCCTCCGACCCCGAGACCCAGGAGTTCTTCCACAGCTATCGCTCGTAGCGTTTTTACAGGGGCAAGCTCCCAAGGCCGACGAATCTCCGCAACGGTGTCGAGCCGCCGTGGACTGCGAGTTTCTTTGGATATGCGACTTCGTTCGTAATGCGACCCCGTTCCGGCGGGATTGACATATCCAAAGAATTACTCGGGATGCCGTCTCGCGTGCCCCTTAGCCAGAGGTTGCAGATAACGACACTATTTTGTGAGCTTGTGATAAGTAATGTCGTTATCTGCAACCTCTGGCTAAGGGGCACATGGTATGGTACCGATTTTGGCGTTAGGGGTGCACGTGACCCAAGCCGTACGAACGATGAGACACCCGCCGAGAAGCCCGCTTGCCCCACAATTCGACTAAACTCAACGTCCAAGGTTCATCAACGCGGGAGGGACATTCGCATGGGCAAGACCAAGGTGTACATCGACGGCCAGAGCGGGACCACCGGTCTCCAGATCTACGACCGCATTGGCGCGCGAGATGACCTCGATCTTTTGCGCATCGACGACGACAAGCGCCATGACACAAACGAGCGTCGTACGTTTATCAACGCCGCTGACGTCGTCTTTCTCTGCCTGCCTGACGAGGGTGCCATCGAGGCGGTCTCTCTCGTAGAGAACCCCGAGACCTGCATCATCGACGCCTCGACGGCCCATCGCACCGCCAATGGCTGGACCTACGGCTTCCCCGAGCTCTCCGCCGAGCAGCGCACGGCCATCGCCGCAAGCAAACGCATCGCCAACCCGGGCTGCCATGCCACGGGTCTCATCTCCACCACGGCGCCACTCGTACGCATGGGCATCATGCCCGCCGACTATCCCGTTACCTGCTATTCGCTCACGGGCTACTCGGGCGGCGGCAAGAAAATGATTGCCAGCTACGAGGCGCAGGACCGTCCCGCATCCCTTGGCGCGCCGGGCATCTATGGCCTCTCGCTCGCGCACAAGCACCTGCCCGAGATGCAAAAGGTCGCAGGACTCGCGTATCCTCCCGTGTTCATGCCCATCGTCGACGGCTACTACAAGGGCATGGCCACCACCATCATGTTGCAGAGTCGCCTCCTCAACGGCATCCCCAGCGCCGAGGAGATATGCGCGCGCCTTCAGGAGTACTATGCCAGCGAGCACTTCGTGAGCGTGCTCCCCTTTGGCACCAATGCCTCAACGCTCTATGCCAACGAACTTGCCGGTACCAACCACCTGCGCATCGTTGTATGCGGCAACGATGACCGCGTCAGCGTCACGGCACTCTTCGACAACTTGGGCAAAGGCGCCTCTGGTGCCGCCGTGCAGAATATGAACATCGTTCTCGGCCTAGACGAGACGATGGGTCTGGAATAGACGCTTGCTACAGATCTCGATAGTCCACGAGCTTCAGGTCTTTCTGGCCCTCGAGCCACGTGCGCAGCTCGGGATCGATGAGGGCATCGACCTCCTTCGTGCGATCCACCGTGAGCGAGGAGTTCTCGAGGATAAAGTTGTCCAGATAGCCGGGGTGACAGACGAAGACCACGGTCTCGCCGTCAACCATGCCCTCGGCTGCCTCCCTGATTGCTGCCGTGGGATCATATCCGGGCTGCATAGAACGCATGATCATGCGCACATCGGTAGAACCGCAGCGCACGACAGCTGTTGGGTCAAACGAGCAGGGCTGCTCCTTGAGGCCATTTTTCTCAGCCACATGAGTAATGGCCCGCGTGAGGTTGTTTGACATGACGGCATGCGCCTCGAAGTAGGCTGGCTCTCGACCGACGATCTCACGAAAGCGGCTGAGCTGCGCCTCGATCTCCATGACCGCCTCCTCAAAGACGACGAAGTCGTAGCCCTCCTTGTAGCAGGCGCGGTAGGTGCGACTTGACTTGAAGGTCCCGTCCTCCTGGAGAAGACTTGGGATGCGTGCGGGCTCTGCGCACGGATTTCCCAGGCAGACGTTGGTGTGCTGACCGATGGCAATGTCATTGTCGCCAAGCCACGCGAAGCCCCGCTTTGCCTCCGGCATGTTAGGCATGAGACCCACGGAGCGCACAAGGCCTTCTCGCACGCTCCGCACGAGACCGAGGTCGACCGCGAAGGAGTATCCGAGGTCATCTGCGCGAATGAGTAGCTGCTTCATGGCTCTTCTCCCTTGGTTGGGGCCGCACGCTCCATTGTATGCGTGCGGCCCCGAAGTCTTCGAACGATACGCTGGATGCGCTAACGCCGTTCTATGCCGCGAGCTTGGCAGCCTCCGCGGTATTCTTATCATCCTCGAGCTGCTGGGACGTAAACCCAAAGAGATAGGTCACCACGGCAGAAACACCAAATGCCGCAAAAGATGCAACGCAACCCCAGATGAGGTTTCCGGTACCTCCCGCAGGGAAGGCGACCAGTCCCAGGATGTTAGTCGCGCCGAGGACATAGCAGGTAACGCCAAAGATGCCGGCGATCAGGCCGCCCACCGCGCCGCCGACGACCATGCCCGAGAGGGCACGGGTGTACTTGAAGCCGCAGCCATAGAGGGCAGGCTCGGTCACGCCACCAAGAAATCCAGAGAGAAAGTAGCCTAGGTTTGCACCCTTTGCGTCGGGGTCCTTGAGACGCAAGAAGGCCCCAAAGGCCATTCCCCAGGTTGCAAACTGGGCGATACCGCCGCCGACCATAACGCACGCCTCGGATCCGGCGGTGAGAATCTGAGTGATGCCAAGGGCAATCAGGACCTGGTGCATGCCCGTCATGACGAGGAACTCCCAGAACGCGGCGATAACCACGAGGGCAACGATGGTGACAATACCACCCGCACTGCCAAGGTTGAAGAGCGTCACGCCGAGGAAGCCGCCGAGGATGGAACCAATGGGAGCCAGAATGCAGAGACCCACGGGGACCATGACGAACATGGTGAGGAACGGAACGAACACGGTTGCCAGCATGTCAGGGATGACTTTCTTGAAAAACCTTTCCACCTGCCAAAGCACGGGAATGCACAGGATGATGGGCAGGACCGTAGTGGAGTAGTTGTTAACCACAGCGGGAATGCCATAGATGGCGGTCGTGGTCGTACCTGCGGTAGCGAGGCCAATGAGCGTCGGAGCAATCAGCACGCCACCCATCATCATCCCGAGCTGTTGAGAGGCACCGAGCTGTTTTGCTGCCGACCAACCGAGGTAGATGGGCATGAAGTAGTATCCGGCATTGTAGAGCCACGTGTAGAAGAGGGTGTAGATCTCGGAGTCCTCAGCCCAGAGGTTGAGCATTCCCGGACCCGCCACGACGGCGACGGTACGAAACATTGCTGCGCCCATCATGAGGGGGATGAGACCCACCATGGACTTGGAGAGATAGTTCAGGATGTTCCGCCCGATCTTCTTGGGCGTAAGCTTCTCCTTGGTGAGGCCTGCGTCGAGGTTCTCGTCGATTGAACCTCCGCCCTTCACTCCCAACTTGATGAGTGCCTCATACACCTTGGGTACGTTCTGCCCAATGATGACCTGATATTGGCCGCCAGACCACTGTGCGCCAAGAACACCCTTGATGGCCTTCATCTTGCCGTCGTCGGGAATGGACTCGTCCTTGAGGTTGATGCGCAGTCGCGTCATGCAGTGCGTCGCACTGGTGACATTCTCGGTGCCGCCAACGGCCGCAAGCACGTCTCGGGCGATTCTGTCGTTATCTGTTGCCATCGCTCTTCCCTTCATGCAAAAGCCCCTACGGATAGATGCGAAGGCTTAGTGCGCATGTGTTCTGGAAGAAGTGGCGGGGAAACATGAAAAAACTCCCGAACCGCTACCGCAACGAACGGGCCCTTGGACCTTCGCTGCCTTGGTAGTGCCTCGCGGAGTCCGCTGAGTAACACCCAATGCAACTGAAATCTATCACCTAGGCCCTCGGCCTGTCAATGACAAACCTCGGAATCTTCCAGCGCACGAGAATAGACGCGATGCACATGGAGAATGAGGTAGGCCCTCTCCTCTTCGCCGAGCTCTGTCTGATAGGTATCGCTGATAAGCTGGGAGATTTCGGTAGCACAGGCCGTAGCCTCGGGATACTCTTCGGAAAGCATGGAATAGAGGTCGGAGTCACTGGTCTCGAAAGGCTTTCCCCCAACGACGCGCTTGATGAGATAGCGCACGTGCGTGGCAAATCTCGCATAGTCGAACGAGTCTCTCGGCACCTCGATGTTAAGTCTTTGCTCGACAGTCAGGGTAACCTTGTCGATAAGGCGTTCCATGCGCCTCTCGTCAAGAGTCCTTTTCTCGCTCAGGCTCACCGAGCTCCCCACGATCGAAAGCGCAATTCCCACTGCCTCGCTGCGTGGAAGCTTGACCTGGAAGGTACGCGAGATGCCATTGACGCAGAGCTCACCAAGCCTGTATTCGACCGGATAGGTCTGCTCGACGTCATAGGCAAGAGGCATGGTGATAATCATGTGCTCGCGAGCACGTTTGATAGCAAAGGAAATGTGATCTGCAAGCGTGACGGGCAGGTTTGGGGAAAGTGGATGGGATACTTGACTGCGTACGATATCAGAGAACTGAGCGGCAAACTCCAGCTCTTTTGCAGGCAGCTCCTCGATGAGGGCCAGGTATCTCTTATCGATGCCATAGAAGGTCCGTACGATGTCGGAGAGGTCGACCTCGTGCGGCATGGTGCCAAATCCGACGCCATTGCCGAGCGCGACGACCTCATGGCCCCTCGCATCTATGCAGACGGCCGCATTGTTGTTAATCTTCCGAATCGCACGCACTGCTGTCCCCCACAACCAGTCAATGTCCAATCGCGCCCGTCGATGAGGACATTGTGACCGATTGTCGCCCCACGGATAGCATCATTTTCTGATGCAGCGACCAGTATTCGCATGCTCGGGGAGATTTCTTCGGCGCTATCCGCAGATGCCGTCAATCCAGTCGAACAGCTCAGCCTGATCATAATCGCCGCAATGGGGAATGCCCCAGGGAAGCGCGAAGTCAACGTCTACGCCCTGACCCTGCAGAATCAGCGCGAGGATGGCTGGAATGGCAAGCGAGGTGTCCCGATCAAAGGAGCCGTGACGTATCCTCCAGTGAGGTGCCAGGTCGGCCATGCCGACGCAGGCCACCGGGTTCATCATGCGCACGATCTCGGGCGAGGCGAGCTCCGACTCGACAGAGCTATGAGAAAACCCAAACGCCGAGAAGTGCCTGCCCTCTATGCGCTCGTCACCAAACTCTTCGTTCTCTGGACTGGAGAGGTCGAGCGCATCGAAGGCGGGTGTCGGCTTCATTCGTGTAATGGCACGGACATAGGCGTCCCAGTCGAGTGCGACAGCACGACCATCGCGAATGGTGAGCGCGCCCAGTCGCTCCACCTCGCTTCCCAGTGCCGCGAGGTCGGTAAGGCACTCTGCCGTGAAGTGGGTATCAAGCTCATGTTGGGCAGATTCGATCACGCGATCAATCATGTATTCGAGAAAGCTCCCCCGACCACCCTCGTCGAGCGTCAAGGCTCGTCCGCTCTTGTCAACAAGACCCAGGCTGTTGACGTAGGCGGGGAATAGATCTTTGAGCTCAGCCGAGAGGTTCATCTGCTCACTACTCATAACACCGTCGTCCGAGACGCGCCTAAGACCGCTGCCGGTCTTGATGTGCTTGGTGCGGTGATAATCGGCCAACTCGGAGAACTGCCACTCGTAGGCGGCGTCCGCATTCTCGAGGTTGTGAATGGGACAGTAGCAGCTCGAGGCGAAGACGTCATCGCGCGCGTCCGCGGCTCCGATCCTGTCGAGGTAGGGTTCATAGCTCGGGTCATTGCCCGTCGAACCTGCCAGCGCAGAGAGTGCCCCGCCCGCGCTGGTGCCGTTGGTGATGATGCGTTCCACATTGCCAGGAAGCACATCGGAGTTGTGACGAAGAAAGCGAATGATGGCCTTCATGTCAACGACGAGAGCAGGTGCGCGACCAACCTTGACACCACCATCCTCTCCGAGGAAGCTCGTGCTCCCTCCTTCGAAGAACTCGGTGCTCCTCGTGCCCGACGTGCGTCCGCGCACGCCTCCGGACACGACCACGCATCCGCGCTCGAGGGCCGTAAACAGCGTGTTGGGCATGCCAGTCCTCTTGTTTATCCCAGGCTCCTCCGCAGGTCCAGGCAGATATCCACCAACAGAATTGGGGAGAAACACTGGTGCCGTCTCAGCGTCATAACCGTTGACCGAGCCACCGACGAAAAATCCTTCGGGCACGAAGACGTTGAGGCGCTGTATGGGATCGACCGGACGGATGCAGTATGGAACGTCCACATATGCCCTGCAGGCAATGCTTCTGCCGTCGACAGCATAGGTACGGCCTTCGTAGTGTTCTCTGTTGATGCGCAGCATATCGAACATGTCTTCTCCTGGAGGGGGGACGAGGATTACGAGACATGGCAGGTTGACGACACACCGTCGCCAGCCTGCCATGAATGAACGCGAACGAACGGGCAAGTCTCAGTCAGGCAGGTACGACGCGATCACCCCAACCTGGCCTCTGCTAGTATCCGTACGGAAAGTCAACATAGGGAAAGCTCGTCGGAGCAGGCCTGGAGGGTGTGTAGCCGGCTAGGAATCTGGTTTGCCAGGGCCAAAGCTCGTAGGGAGTCATTTTCTCGCCAAACGCAAAACCTGCGGCAGGCTTGAGACCAGCCTCTTTTGCCTCATCGATGCTCTTGTTGATGCCGCGCGTGCTATATGTCTTGGTAAGGGTGACGGTCTCCCCGTCCACGGTCTTGTCCTCGGTCTGGTCGACTCGAGTCGTTGCCCATGCCGTCGTCCCAATGAGCTGCTGGTTACACTCGCCCTCTCCTGACGCATCATAGGCAGTGGCATCACCCTCATTGCTGGAAAGGGTTCCCTCTCCATCTGAGGACTCGACGAAGTACTGCTGCACCTCATCTTTCGTGATGCCCAGGGTATACGTCGCATTATTCATAATCTGGTCGACCGACGTGAGGTTAGAGAACCCGTAGTAGCTGTATGCGGTAACGGTACCATCGACGGTCACTCCTCCGCCACCCGTCTGAACCATGTACGCATAGACGCTGGCAATCTCAAAGGTCTCGCTCGCTTCCAGGTCGGACTCGGCAGCATCGATGCTCATCGTCGTGTAAACGGGAGTGTACGGCCAGTTCATGAAGGTAACGGCAACCTGCGTCTCGCTCACGGAAGGAAAGACCGTATACTCCGAGCTCTTGAGCTTATAGGAATCACCGTACTGACTGTGGAGCGTGACGCTGACGTTGTCTTGGGCAACGTAAGAGGCGTCAGTGCCCGTCGGCCAAGTGATGAAAAAGTCATTCGCATTACTTCCGCAGAGAATAGGAAGGTCGCCGTCTCCCTTCCAAGTCCACTGGACATCACTCGTCTGGGCAACGCCGGAGGAAGACTGTGCCGCCGTGGGAGTGGGTGTGCTGTCAAACGCCACGCCTCGGTCGGTTGCATCACGACCCCAGATGTACACCTGAACCGGGAATATTACGGCAGGAACCTCGGCACCGTCATACGTAATGCCGCTCACCTGCAGGTTAAAGGTATAGCATCCGTTTCCGTCTCCGCCAAAGCAACTCCACTCGCGTGTGCTGTTGTCATCCGTAATCTCGTAGTCGCCGGTATACCAGTTGATGTCATTCTCGGTCAGGGTGTAGTAGTACTTGCCGCCATACCAATCGCCGTCAACCTTTGTGGTAGTCAAGGTAATTTCGTCGACACCATAACCGTCGCCGGGAGCCACCGAGACGATTGCGGATTTGCTATTAATCTTACTATCATCCAAGTTGTCGCCAAGGTCGAATATGGCCTCACCTATGAAGCTGACTGCGTCGCCAGCGACAACGGTTCCCTCTGGGTAGGCAACGCGGTTGCCGGAGTCATCATAGTGATAGATGTCGATATCCCCAGGTCCAGAGGTCTTCTGTAGGGTTTTTTTAAGCGAACTCTTATTTCCCGTGTCAGCGGTACCGTACAGCGTGCTTGATACATGCAGGGTAACGTCCGTCTCCACCTTGGAGGAGCTCGACTCGGAACTCTGCGACGATGTTGCACACCCCGCAAGTCCCATACCCGCAAACGTTGCGCCAACCGCGCCCACGCCTTTCACGAATGTCCTGCGACTGACCTTCATCGTCCTCCCCTATCTGTGCTTGCGTTGTTTTATCTGCGAGACGGAACACCCGGTCTGAACCGTCTAGCCAGTCGGATGCCCTGGCGCTCGGCAACGGCTCTTCAAAAGACGAGACCGACCGAAGTTCGCTTGCCGTCCGACCCACCGGACCCAGAGGGCCTGTTAGAAAAATAGGAGCCTGCGTGCACGGGACCGATCTTCTGTGCACGCAGGCACGGAGAGGGATCAGAGCAGCTTCTTTGCCTGTCCGTCGTTATACATGAAGAGCTCGGCCACGAACGCGAAGATACAACCCACGGCCACACCGATGCAGTACTTGACGAGGTCGTCCATTCCTCCGGCGGGGTTCATGAAGTTGGGGAACGAGAAGAGGCCGCTACCGCCGAACATGTAGATCTTGGTGCCGAGAAGGCCAAGCACCGCACCACCAACGCACCCGGCGAGAATATTGAGGTACAGCTCTTTCTTGAGCGGGATGAGCACCGAGTACATGAGGGGCTCACCAACACCGCAGATCTGGGAAAGGGTTGATGGAAGTGCGAGGTCGAGGACCTTCTGGTTCTTATGGCGAGCAGCGCACACGCAGATGGCGAGACCCTGTGCCATGCCGATCATGGGGCCGATGCTGCCGCAGGCGAGCATGTAGTCAAATCCAGTCGCCGCAATGGTCGAAAGGCCGAGGGCGATGATGACCCAATGCAGCCCGAACATAACCAGGATTCCAAAGCCGCCACCGATAATCGCGCCGGCGACGACACCACCAACGACCGGGATGTTATAGAGGAAGCTCACGAACGCGGAGATGCAGCCGCACAGGAGCATCGACAGCGGACCAATAACGAGATAGGTCACAACCGCAGTTACGAGCAGCACGATGATGGGCGTGAAGATGCCGCGGACCGCAGCAGGGAGAGACTTCTTCAGGGCCTTCTCGAGTTTGGCGGCAAAGTAGACGGCGATGATGATGGGGATGACGCTGGAGGTGTACCCACTGCCCGGCATGACAATGGGAATGCCGAGGAACGTGTTGTAGTAGCTCATCTCGAAGACCGTACCAGAAAAGACGGTTCCGGCCACGCTGAGCGTGGTCCCGATGTTGACCATCGTTGGGTAGACGAGGGTGGCACCGATGGCCGCGCCAAGGATCTCGTTCATCTTGAACTTCTTGGCGGCAGTGAAACCGAGGATGATGGGCAGGAAGTAGTAGAAGGCATCACCGATGGAGTAGAGCAGCATGTAGGCACCGCTGTCCGCCGTAACCCATCCGAGGGTGAGAGAGAGCGAGGTGAGACCCTTGATGATGCCTGCTGCGGCAAGAACGAAGAGCGTTGGCGCAAGGACACCAGAGATAGTGCCCATCAGGCTGTCGAGCATGCTGTGCTTGCCGAGTTTCTTGTCCTCCTCAGCCGCCTCGTCATCCTCGACCACACCCCCTGCGAGGCCAGTCTTCGCAATCACGAAATCATAGGCCGTATCAACGTCAGTACCGATGACAACCTGGAACATCCCGCCAGCTCTCAGGACCTTAATCACGCCATCGAGCTTTGCGATTGCATCCGCATCGGCCTTGCCCTCGTCTTTTAGAACGAAGCGCAGGCGGGTAATGCAGTGCGTCACGGAATCGATGTTTCCCTTTCCGCCAATCAAACGAAGTATTTCGTCTGTGGTCGCATCATAGTCGACTGCCATGATGACCCCTTCCTCTTCTGTCCGTCCCGCTCCCGCGAGGACCTTGACGTTGCGTGAATAGAATATACGACTAGATTTTCCTTTTGTAAATATTAGTTTTACACAAGTTTGAGACTTACCTTGCTGTTTGAGTGCAGATGCCTTTCGCTGCCATGATTGGCCTCATGAATTAAATATAATATTCATATAGTTGCTTGACACGAGGAGTGAGTCGGAGGCACCTGATGAACGTCATGGAGACTATGGAGCAGCATAAGGTTGATTTCACACCCAACGATCAGCTCATCTACGACCACGTCATCAAGAATCCCGAAGAGATCGTCTCTCTCACGACCAGCCTGCTCGCCGAGAAGTGCGGCGTCTCGCAGCCAGCGCTCTCGCGCTTTGTAAAGGGCCTCGGGTATGCACGGTATCAGGACTTTCGCACAGACTTCGTCGCCATGCTCGCCCAGCAGCGAGGGCGTCGGACTGGCGTGGGAGGACACCTCGATTATTTCTCGACCATCTACCAAGTGCTTCCGCGACTCGAGGGGCTTCTCACCGACGAATATCTACGTGAGCTCGCAGCATACGTGAACTCGTTTGACAGGGTTTTTGCCACGGGCGTGGCAAAGAGCGGACAGCCGGCCTTCCTGCTCGAACAGCTAATGTTCAAGACAAACCGCTTCTTCCATGCCGTTCCCGCTGACCTCTTGGGAGAAACCTGTGACTCCATGGGCGAGAGGGACCTGCTCATCATCTTCTCGCTAAACTGCAGACATGCTTCGTTCGAAGCGCTTGATGGGACGGACGGCAAGATTCTGCTTGTCACCACCGACGGCGCGACAAAGCAGGATAGGTTTGCCGACAAGCGGATCGTACTCCCCTACGCTCCGCCCAACCCCGAGGAAAGCGCTGTCTCACCTGTCATGTTTGATATGCTTGTCGAGCTTCTCTGCGGTTATCTCGTGCTGGAATAGACAAGAGGAAAGCAGGGTGTGAAATGTGACCAACCCTATTTCCCCTTGCGCCATCTACTCGACCGCCATCTTCTCCTCGCAGAGCAAGGCAAATCCGACGTAGTCCTTCTCGAGGTGGCAGCCCTTTGAGGCCTTTCTTCCATCCTCGATCACGGTGCGCGCATTATCGTAGAGGCCCTCCGCGATGAGGGCAGCAGCGACTTCCTGCGCGAAGAGGGTTCGAGTCTGACTGCTGTGCTTTCCCGTGCTCCATTCGTCATATTCGGATACGAGACGATCGGCGTTGTGCTTGCGACGGTACCTCTTGAGAATTGGCCTGCACGACTGATTGACGTCGGCTTCGTCGCTCTCGATGCGGTGGCTCGCCCGCCAAGCGGGCAGGATAACACCAAAGACGGGCACGCCGACCGCCACCGTCATCGTGGAGATAAGGGGATTGACCCCGCACACCACAGAAAGAAGCAGGTACGATCCCACGAAAAGTACGACGAGCTTTAGGATGAACAGCACGTTGCCGCGCCTCATACGCACCTCCTGCGAAAAGTTGCATCAAACCATCAGCAGGCTAACGCGGCTTCGAGACAAACGCATACGGTATTTTTTCCGCTGTTAGGAATAAGATGGCGGCTAGCTGCAGGTACCCTAGCGCAACGATTCGTTGGACTTTGGTACCTGCAAGAAAAGCGACTTTGGTACACCCCTAAAACCTGTCTACCAGCAGATACCCTAGCGCAACGATTTGTTAGGGTAAGGTACATCCAGTTGTGGCCGTACCAAAGTCCCTTAGTACCGAGGCCAAACGAATAGTTGAGCTTTGGTACCGACACAGATCGCGGTCGCCAGCAGCGGGCCAGCCACAAAAAACGCCCGCACCGGGATGCCAGTGCGGGTGCCGTCATGCGTGGCGAGCGTTACCCCTCATTGGGCGTAGCCAAGCATCAGGGCAAGAACAAGTGCAAGTCCAGACTCAAGGCTTTTCGTCTCAATCCATTCCTCGTACGTATGTGGACTTCCGCCACGAACGGTTCCTATCGTATTGGCAGCAATACCCATGGACAAAGGTATATTTGAGTCCGTCGAAAATGGAGAGTGATCTGGTTCCATATCTAGGATCTCTCTAATTGCATCATCGCTCTTTTCGGTGAACTCGTTAATAATTTCGTTGTCGAGCTCTCCGTTGCCTGGACGAATACCCAACGTCTTAAGCTCTATCGTCACCTCTGGACCTGAATACCGTGCAAGAATCTCGTCAAGATACAGTCGCATGTACTCTAGAGAAGAGTCGAGTGACGAACGATACTCGTAGAGCATGTCGGCGCTTTCTGCAATAGAATTTATCGTTGTTCCTCCAGCGATAGTTCCTATGTTGAAGGTAGTTTTGGGGCCCAGCGGTAGCTCAACCTCATAAAGGCCCTCTATCACATCCGCTAACACCTTGATAGCACTTAGGTTTCCAAAGTCCACGAATGAGTGCCCGCCCGTTGTCTTGCAGGAGATACGAAACCTGTGAGAACCCACGGCATCGTTAGTGCACTGACCGAAATATCCATCAAAGGAGCGATACTCAGTGATGCGGTTCCCATAGCGTTGAAATAGCGCCTTGGTTCCGTCTAGATTTCCAAGACCCTCCTCGCATGAATTGGCAACAACGAGAACCGAATGCTCGGTTGCAACAGAATTAGTTAAGAGATATTTTGTTGCCATAAGAAGGTTCGTTAGGTTTGCAGTGTTATCGCCAACTCCTGGGGCTCGAAGTACTCTGCCGCCGTCCTCCTCCTCAAGCGGAAGCGCGCCCGTATCGTCGAAGGCGATATCCATATGGGCAGCAAAAACTACAATAGGACGGCACCCGTCATCGTTGATATGACAGATAACGTTTTTTGTAGAATCGACCTCAACATGCTGCGCGCCAGCACGCTCGAACCAGTCGCGGACAAAACGAGCCCGTCGTTCCTCGTGGTGACTCGGCGCAGGAATCTGTGCAAGAGTTCGCAATAAATCGAGCTCTTCAACCTGAGCGGAGCGGGCATATCGCAACGCAATGTCTTTTATCAAAGATCTCATAACCATTTCCTTGCTTTCTCTATTTCGGCGATACACATAGGACGGCTATGCATAACTATCTGTATATCTTTGGCTACTATTTTCTCGGCTGAATACAAAAACGCCCGCGTCAGTTCCCCGACACGGGCGTTTTCCGTGAGTAGAGCACGCTATTCCGCGAACCCCTTCTCGATTGTCTCTGCAAGCATCATTACAGCCTCACGCTCATCGAAACCCTCAGCGGAGAGTTCAATCTTTTCTCCCCTCTCCAGGTTAAGGCCCAGCACCTTGATGATGGACTTTGCGTTCACGAAGTCACCATCGACACTCGTTGCCCGAATCCAAATGTCACTGGAGAAGGTCTGTGAGAGTCGGACAAACACAGCAGCCGAGCGCGCGTGCAATCCCAGCTCGTTAGTGATAGTGGTCACTTTCGAGAACATGGCGCCCCTCCCCTCGAGAACAATGTCAGCTAACCATTCGAAAGGTCCGCTCCGTTGGTTGCGATGACCTTTTTGTACCAGTAGAAGGACTTCTTTGGACTGCAGTCGTAGGTTCCGTTGCCGTAATCATCTCCGTCAACATACACAAAGCCATAGCGCTTACGCATCTCGGACGTGCCAGAGGATACCTCATCAAGAGGACCCCACGTCGCATAACCGAACACGTCGACGCCATCCTTGATAGCTTCGCCCAGCTGTTCAATATGCGCCCTCAGGTACTCGATGCGATAGCCATCATCGATGGTTCCATCGGCATTGACAGCATCCTCAGCACCCAGTCCGTTTTCAGCGATAAAAATAGGCAGATGATATCTGTCATAGATGTGGTTCAGCGTGATACGAAAGCCTGTCGGGTCGATGGGCCAACCCCACTCCGAAGTCTTGAGATAGGGGTTCTTAATGCTGGTGACAAGGGATCCCGAAGGCTTTGGCACTGACTCGCCTTTGTAGCGCATGATATAGGTCATGTAGTAGCTGATCGAAACGAAGTCGACAACTCCTTCTTTCAGAATCTCATCATCGCCGGGTTCCTTCTCAATCGTAATGTTGTTCTCGTCGAAGAAGCGCTTGATGTAGTAGGGATACTCGCCCTTAGCCTGAACATCTGTGTAGAACCAGTTGAAGTGATCTTCGAAGAGAAGCTGAAGCTGGTCTTCTGGCTTAGGAGTCTCGGCGTAGTTCTCAAGGCGACAGAGCATGTTGCCGATTTTTGCATCGGAATCGATTTCGTGTAGACGCTTTACTGCCTTTGCGCTGGCAACCATCTGGTTATGAGATGCCTGATACTTCATCTGCCACTTATTCGTATAGGGATTGCCTGTCCCGTCATCAGGCAGCACGACTCCACAACACGTGAAGGGGTTTGTGAGAACATTGTTTATCTCGTTGAAGGTAAGCCAGTACTTGACCTTCCCCTTGTAGCGAGTAAAAACCGTCTCTGCATAGTGCTCGAAGGCATCGACCGTGTGACGGGAGAGAAATCCCTTGTGTTTCAAAGCAAGGTTGAGCGGAGTATCGAAGTGGCAGAGCGTAACGAGCGGTTCCATGCCTAGGCGGTGACACTCGTCAAAGACCGCGTCGTAGAAGGCTAGTCCCTCCTCATTGGGATTTTCGTCATCGCCGTTCGGGAAAATACGTGACCACGAGATGGACATCCTAAAAACTTTGAAGCCCATCTTTCCAAGCATTCCGAGCTGTTCTTTGTAACGATGATAGAAGTCAATACCCCGACGTTTGGGAAGGTTGTACTTGTCAGGACATTCGAGCATGTCGTTGAGCATATCAAGCGTAGCCGCATTGTGCGGAAGGGGCATTCCCTCATAGCCTCTATTGTTCTCCCTAGCAATGAAAGGAGCGAAGTCTGATGTCGCAAGTCCACGTCCACCCTCGTCGAAAGCACCCTCTATCTGATTTGCTGCAGTGGCACCGCCCCAGAGAAAACCTGCTGGAAATGGCGTTTCGGTCGTTGTCATAACGTGCTCCTAACATATGGCAGCCATGCCTGCCACAAAATCGAATAAAACTGGATGGGACGTCAAAGCAAGAGATGCTACTTTTCCAGGGTTGTCGTATGGAGCGCCTTAACCACCGGAATCATCTTCTCGAGCATGTGAAGCTCGGCGTCGATAGTCATAAGCGTGTCTTGGGCGTGCACGAAAAGAATGGAGTAGTCAATCTTCTCACCAGAGACCTGGCGTTGAATCATGCCAGTCTGGGCATTGTGTGCAAGCAAAATCTTTTTGGTCGCAGACTTTATGTCAGCATCTGCAGCATCAAAGTCAAATTCGGACAGATGATCAATTGCAGTATCGATAAAGGTGCGAGCGTCTCCAGCATTCAGGATAACCTGCATAGCAACCATGCTGAGCTCGTCATCTTCCATTTGCCTTTCCTTTCTCAGTAGGATTGTCCAGTCGAACCCGACCAGTAGGAAAATCATACTTTTAAATTATTTACTAAGCGCTGACCTCGTCGGGGGACTCTGCTTCCATCTCAGCCTTCCTCTCCTTCTTGGCCTCATTGCGATCATAAGCCTTCCAGAATGGGAACCAGATAAGTGTTGCAAGAAGCAGATTTACGCAGACCAGAATTGCATTCCTGATATCTCCGTTGGAGAGGACATAAGCGGAGACAGCATTGGGAAGGTTGTTCATTGCGAACATCTGAACGTGCATACCCGCCCAGCCAAAGTTCAGCCAAATCCATGCGTTTGCAGGAAGGACAATTGCCTGAATTAGCATAGGAATGAACATATACGGGTTATCGACGACCGTGGAGAAGAAGAGCGGCTCATTGATGTTAAAGAGAGACGGGACAAGCGTCGCTTTTCCAAGCATTTTGTTTTTCTTTGACTTGGAAAACATCATCATGATTGCCAGGGGCAGCGTATTGCCTTCGCCGCCAATCATGTAGTAGCGAGACAGCCCATAGGCATTGATGTTGGTGACGGGAAGCCCCGCCGCAAAGTTGGCTGCGTTCGCTGCAATAGCTCCCTGCGTGATTGGAAGAGTAATTGGAGTAAAGCACCAGCCAGAAACGCCGAAGAAGTAGAACATGTCCATGACCAGGCCGATGATGACAACCCCTGGAAGGGTTTGGGCAAAGTTGGTGACCGGCGAAAGAATGAGCCCGACAACCGTGAAGAGATCGAGGTTCAACAGGAAAGTGATGATATAAGCAGCAAGTAGCGAGAGCAGCACGCCAACGATAGTGTCAAACCAATTCTTGACAAAATCAGGAACAAGACTGTCTTCGGAGAAGAACGTCTTTGTTGCAAATGCCTTGAAAATGGCACCGACCAGGACGCCGACGACCATTGCGGTGAACATGCCACCCGAACCGAATTTCCACATCGTAAATACCGTGCCATCATCAGTGGTGGTCGGATTCATGCACATCATATAGGCGCCGATGCTCGAGAATCCCGCCATGAGCGATCGATCCTTGCGCTCCTCACGAACCATAGCGTTGTAAGGGATGATGAAGGCAACAAACATGCCCACGAGACCAAACGAGTAAGTCGAAAGAGCCGTGATATCAGGAAGAACCGTTATCAACTTGCGAAGCAGGCTCCAGAGACTCGGAATTGCGCTCACCATGGTAAAAGGAACAATAATGAGAATTGCATCTGCGATGAGACTGAACCAATAGTTCTGAGTGACCCTGTTAGTGGCAGGAACGAGCTTGTTCTGAATCCAGTCTTGCATCTTGGATTGGCGCTCTTCCATGGCCGCATGCTTATCGTCGGTCATTACTTCACCTTTCTCTTCTTATTGAACATGCCAGAAATGTTCGAAAGCTACTACTCAGACTGAGCTAAGATAATGCCGTCTTTGATGATGTTCTCACCATCGAGGGACGCATAGTACTTGGGATTAATCGAGGTGACCTTGACGCCGTAGGAGCTCATTTTCTTCTGATAGTCAGGCACCTCAGCCGAAAAGTGCGGACCGAGCATGAGGATGTCGATCTTGTCCGCATAGTTCATGATTTCAGACTTGCTTACTGCCTGAATCGTGACGTTGATTCCCTTCTTCTTGGCAATCTTCCTCATGTTCGCTGCCATGAAGCCCGTCGAGGCTCCAATGCCACATGCGAGAAGAATGCGAATCGTCTTTTCATCACTCATGGCTATTACCTCCTTATATGCGCCGCGGCGCACTGATTACTATGCCGACGCCCGCGAGTGTCGATGATTGCTGGTTATGGAAAAGTACGTTGTGGTTCTTGTTTCCCTCGAAGCTATTCGGTTCTCAGCGTTCTTCGCGTTCTCTGCAGATGCGCCTTTCTCTGATTGCATACTCGCAGGAGCCCGAGCTTGCCGCGAATCGTCTTTTTTCCGCGTCGAGGAAAGGATGCTGAGCAAGACGTAGCATCTCACCTGCTATTTTTCCGCGTCGAGGAAAAAAGACGAGAGTTTCTTGGCTCAGGCTGGAACATGCGCACATGCTATCCTGAGGTAACGGCAGGTGACCACGGAGGTGCCCGTGTGAAGGAAGACCGGCGAAAGAGACTCGTCAGCGTACTCGAGAGCGCTGACTCCTGGGTCTCCGCAACGGTTCTCGCCAAGATGCTCGGCGTGAGTGAGCGCACGATACGAAACTATGTTTCTGAGCTCTCGGACGAGCAAGGCATCATCTCATCGAAGCTGGGATATCGAATTAAGGCCAGCTCGGGGGCAGTTGCACCATGCGCGAACAGACAAGATTCCGCCTCGGTCACGCAAGAGGATGACATGACCGCACGGACCAGCATGGTCCTCTCGCGTCTCATTAATGCAAAGACGCCGACCTCGCTCTTCGAGTTATCCGACGAGCTGGGCATAAGCGAGAGCACCTTCACCAATACGGTGCTCCCGGCGGTGCGCAGCGAGCTTTCCGCCTTTGACATCAAGCTCGTCAACCACGATTGGCACCTCTCGCTCAGGGGGTCGGAGAGAGATCTGCGCCGGCTTCTAGGACATGTCGCCACGCAGAACGTCTATGGCTACTTCACCTCGACGAAGACATTGGCCAAGATGTTTCCCGACTTTGACACCGACGAGATACTCTCGGAGCTCGTCGGCATCTGTCAGAGCTCCGAACTGCTGCTTTCAAACTATTCGCTCAATAATCTGCTCGTACACATACTCGTGATCATCATCCGCCTTGACTCGGAGAACGTCCTCGACGCCGCCGATGACCTCATCGACGTGAACGGGCTTCTCGAAAGAGTCCAACAACGTGACGAGATTCTGAGGTGCGCCAATAAAATCGCCAGCCTCTTCGAGACCAAATTCCATTGCACGATTCCCGAGCGTGACTTCCGACAGATTATCCTTCTCATCGCCCTCTCAACCGACCGAGGTGACTATGCGACGCTCAGTACCGCGAATGCCGCGCAGCTCATCGACCAAGAGTTCCTCGACAGCGTTCATAAGGTTGCGCGAGAGACGACCGACCACTATGGCCTCTCCCCGTTCAGCGATGACTTCCTCCTGCAGCTCACGCTCCACTCCTTCAACGCCTACCAGCGAGCCGTCTTCCATGTAGGCTGTCCAAATCCGATCGGCGAGCAGATCAAGCAGAGCTATGCTCCCATCTACGACATGGCGGTCTATTACACGCATCGTCTCCAGTCGCTCTACGACGTAGAGTTCTCCGAGGATGAGATCGCCTTCATCGCCTTTCATATCGGAGCTTACATCGAGAAGAACGCGGAGTCTGGTGACGCCATCAGCTGCGTGGTGGTGGTTGAGCGATACCATGACTTCTCTCGTACCTTCGCTCAGGCTCTGGAGACCTCGTTCGTCTCCGAGCTCTCAATCACCGACGTCATGAGCTATGACGACTACGTATCCGACCCCAAACCCTGCGACCTTCTCGTCACGACCATCGACCTGCCGGTAATCCACCCGTACAAGGTTCTTGTCGCCCCGCTTTTGGGTAAGCACGACATTCGTCGCATCCGCTCCGCCGTCGAGGGCATCAACGAGGACCGCGAGGTCGATCGAGCTCGCGCGTTTTTGCGCGGGCTCCTGAGCGACCGGCTCTTCTCACGAAACGTGGAACTTGCATCGTCCAGCGAGTATATCGACTACCTCGGCAGTCTTTGCCAGGACGCAGGCTGCATCGGATCTGACTTCATTCAAGACGTGAAGTTGCGCGAGCGCGTATCGAGCACCGCGTTCACGGACTGCCTAGCCGTTCCCCATTCCATTAACCAGTATGCGGAGCGATCGTTCGCCTGCGTGCTGCACAACGACAAGCCCATCCACTGGGGACGCGGAGCGGTCAACATCGTCATGCTCATCGGGCTCACCAGGGAGGACATGCATCACTTCACGGAGGCGTTCGACATCATCATCGACCGCTTCACGACGATGAGAACCACGGCGATAATCATGCGGAGCGATACATTCGAAGAGTTTGCGAGCGCGCTCGTAGACGGCCGCTAGAAACTGGCCGCCCGTTAGATCTGCGGGCGCATGTGTATGAAACGTGCAGCCCTTTGACGGCGATTCAACATATCGCGGATATCGCTAACATGAACAGTGTTCAATTTAGGAGGAGGTCGCCATCAATACCGTCGTGACATCAAGAGACGAGATACTTGCAACCTGTCGAGAGGTCGTCTCGCAGGAGGGGCTGCCCGCACTCAACATGCGGCGCGTCGCGCAGGGCTGCGGCGTCGCCCTCGGCTCCCTCTATCACTACTTCCCATCCAAAGATGACATGGTCACCGCAACGGTCGAGAGCATCTGGCGCGACATTTTTCATATGGATCAGCAGGAAACCGCGCCGTCGCCATTTCCTGATTACGTCTCCTGGCTCTTCTCGTGCGTGCGCGAGGCCACCGAGAAGTACCCGGACTTCTTCATGGCCCACTCCATGAACTTTGCCAGCTCGGCAAAAGACGAGGCGCGGTCGACCATGATGCGCTGCTTCTCACACATGGAACGCGGTCTCTTGACGTCGCTCGCCGCGGATTCCGGCGTCTCCCCATCGGCCTTCTCCGACACCTTCACACGAGGGGACTTCGTCGGCCTCGTCTTCTCGGCGTTCCTGTCTTCCCTAGTCAGGGGCGACGAGACGTGTGACGTGCTAACCGAAGTAATTCGTAGAACCATCTATCGCTAACGTTAGTACACCTCCGACGGGTCATCATTTGTGCAAGGAAAATGAACAGTGTTCGACATGAAAGGAACTAGTATGCAGGCAATTTTCGAAACCCTCTTTGATATCGTCTATCTTTTCTCAGTGATTGCGTTGGGCATTCTGATGGTGAAGGGAAGCAGGGGAAGGCGACAGTATCTCCTCTACGGAGCGATGGCCGTGACGCTCGGATGCGGTGACTCCTTCCACCTCATACCGCGCGCAATCGCCCTCTGCACGACGGGACTGGCAAACTACACGGTTGCGCTGGGCATTGGCAAGCTCATCACGTCCATCACCATGACCGTCTTCTATATCCTGCTCTACTACGTCTGGCGCGAGCGCTATCACGTTGAGGGCAGGTCCAAGCTCACTGTTGCCGTCTGGGTGCTCGCTCTCGCACGCATCGCGCTCTGCCTTTTCCCACAGAATGCCTGGACCAGTGTCGAACCGCCCCTGAGCTGGGGAATCTACCGTAACATCCCGTTCGCCATCCTCGGCCTCATCATCATCGTCCTGCTCTTCCGCAGTGCACGGGAGAAGGATGACACTCCGTTCAAGAACCTCTGGCTCACGGTGGTCATCAGCTTTGCCTGCTACATCCCTGTGGTGCTCTTTGCTGACACCGTTCCTGCCGTGGGCGCGCTCATGATTCCCAAGACCTGCGCCTATCTGTGGGCCGTAATCATTGGCTACAGAGCCATGGGGGGCGAGGCGTAGTGGAGATACCTGTTTGGGTTTTCTTCGAAATGCCAGCGGAACCGTCGGCGGTCTCGAGAGGCTGACTCCCGAACAAATCGCAAAGGTCAGATGCTCTGTGCTCTAGGATTGACATCGTCAAGGATGAGCAGGTTGTTTCTCGCCGCGAGACCCGACGCGAACGGCGGACCAATATACATCGGCCTGGAAAAGGAGCATGGGCATGATCATCTATCACGGGGTGTATGTCATCAAGGAAGGCAAGCGCGACGAATATATCAGCGCGTTGCGCGAGTCTGACGTCATGGACGCGTTTCGAAAGCAGCCTGGCAACCTCTATTACAACGTCGGTACGGCGATTGACAATGAGGATGAGGTCGTTGTCTCCGACGGATGGAGAACGATAGAGGACTTCGACGGGCACCGCGCATCCAAGGAGGTTGCCGCCATCTGGCAGCCGCTATACGACAGGTATGTCGAGCGAAAGTACGAGCTCTAGAAAGCACGAGGGCATCCGATTCGTCAAAGCGACCGTCCGGCTGGAGAAAAGGCAGCCATACGGTCGCTTTGACGTTCAATTGTCCCTTCTTTCTTCACGCAACTCGCTGCAGCAGGAATACCTGCAGAGAAATCGCCCGAATGGACGGGTTTATCCTGAAGTGCACTCAAGCAGTGATTACGGGCTCCATCCCAACAGGGCTTTCTCGATATGGATGGAGTGATTTGCGCGAGGCATTCTAGAAACTCGTACATTTGGCCGTTTTTTCTGCAGGTACTTACCCGCCTCAGCAGAAAAAGCGTAGATAGCACGATTTCATGGCATGGGATGCACGCTAGTGGTTGCGGGAATCGTCTTTCCACCGCTCGAGGCGTAGCAGCATGGCGCCCAAGAGCGAAGTCACCGTGCTCAGCTATGCGAGGGGCGCAGCCTTCGATCATGGGCTCAATGTCGGTCTCGTATGCGAAACTGCCCTTGTCATAGCACCATCTGCGATAGCGGTCCGATAGCAATCCATCCACCTCGGTACCGCACTGAGAGGTATCACTGAGAATCATGCCGCGGCTCTCGCAGTAATGCACCGGCATCTCGAGGAGACTCGTGATGGGCACGTCAAGCGTGGCAGCGAGTAGTTTGGTCATATCGATGCCAGGCGTCGTTTCACCCGTCTCCCAGCGGGAGACCGCCTATCGCGTGACATAGGGCCTGATGGCAAGCTCTTCTTGGGTGAGATTGCGCTTCTTGCGGAGCTGGGGCAGCACATCCATTATTGCCATGTCGGGCTCCCTGGTTTTCTGCCAACGCCCAATGACAGGCTAAACCAGCGGTTTTACTCTGGCCCTCTTCATTAAGACGGCAATTCAGCCAGCAGAAGTTTTTCCTCCGGCTATCTCGGTCTTTTCTGACTTGCATATCGAGGAGTTTACCTCGATGCTCCCCCACTTGCCTGTCAATTCTTCATTGCTCTGCTGGTAGAGGATCTATATACACGTATCTTTAACTACAATAAGACAAAGTGAACTCAACTTATTGGAGCGAAGATGACGTGCAGGGTCGTCCTAATACGCCATGGCTTTACGTACTGGAACGCCAGGAAGAAGATGCAGGGACAGGTAAACATCCCGCTCAATGAGACGGGTGTTCAGCAGGCACACATGTTGGCAGATCAGCTTGCGGACTACCGCTTCGACGCGTGTTTCTCAAGTCCACTCGACCGTGCCACTCAAACCGCCCGCATTGCTCTTGCCGGCCGTGGCGTTCCCATCGTTAAAGACGAACGCCTGCTTGAGCATGGCTATGGCATCAAGGAGAGCATGCATTACCAACATACGCCTTGGTTTGTGCTCTTCAACGGCATGTACAACTACGAAATGCATCCCGAGCGCTACCAGGCGCCCCAGGGAGGAGAGACCTTTGATGATGTGTATTCCCGTGCGCAGAGTTTCATCGATGAGGTTCTCCTTCCCGAGTCGAATCACCATGAGTGCATCCTCGTGGCAGCCCATGGTGGCATCAACTGTGCAATCATGGGCTGCATGTTCAACATCCCTCTCAACAAATTCTGGAGCGTGCGTCAGACCAACTGCGGATATACGGTCATCGATATGAGAGAGGGGCGCTTCGTCGAGGTCTACCACACTCCCATTGATATCATTTGATAGGCACGCCCAGTTGTGTCGTTCAGAGAAATAAAATTAGAAAGTCTATTCCTTGGGAAGAACGGCCTTGATGCAGAGGGCCATGGAGATAGCACCCGCATCAGGTGTGCCGAGGGAGCGTTCGGCCGCAGGACGGGCGCGGCCCACCTTGGGCACGAGATTGGCCGTCTCCTCGGCAGACCTCTGGGCAACCTCAGCACATTCGGTCCATGCATCGAGGAGTGTTTCTCCTTTTGCAGCGGAGACTTCGAGAGCCTCCTCAAAGGGAATCAGGCAGTCAAGCATGGTCTTATCACCGCGATGCGCTCCGCCGAGCGAGAGCATCTTCTCACGGGCAGCCTTGACGGCCTTGGCAGCAATTCGAGCATCATAGCCCATTGCCTGGTCGCCCACTACGTCACCCGCTGCCTCAAGCGCGGAGCCCCAGAGTACGCCCGAGGTGCCACCAGCCTTGGCAGCCCAAGCCTTTCCGGCCTCCTTGAGGACGGAACCCGCCGCAGCTCCGTTATCAAATGCCGTCCGAGCGGCCTCATAGGCAAAGGCAGAGCCCTTGACCATTCCACGACCATGGTCACCATCTCCTGCAACACCGTCGATTCTAGCGAGTTCGGGCTCGGCGTCAGCAATCGCCTGGCTCATACGGCCAAAGGCCCTGACTATATAGTCGGCAGCCGCAACAGAGGCAACGGAACCCTGCTCGAAGGAGTCAATCTCCTCGATGGCCTCGGCATATACCTTGCGCTCGCCCGACGCCATGGAGCTTGCACCTTTGCGAAACGAGGCGGTGTCACACGGAGCGCTCCAATAGGTCTCGAGCTCCTCGTCAAGATATTCCACGGCCAGCGCGATGCCCTCCATGTCGAGAGACGTGACGTACTCGCCCACAAGCGGCTCCACGAGGGTATAGCCTCTATCTTCGAGCAGCTCGCGAACGGTGCCCCATACCACGAAGAGCTCCTCGTACTTGGTGGATCCAAGACCGTCCAAGATGACGGCGACACGCTTGGAGTCATCCGAGGGCGCTTCCGCCAAAACGCGGTCGACGAGAATCCGGGCGACTTCAGCCGCGGGCCTGAGATCATCCTCGCCCACACCCGGCTCGCCATGGATGCCTTGGCCGACCTCCATCTTGCCCTCAGGCACATGGAAGAGAGGAGCTGCCTCTCCAGGCAGCGTGCATCCTCGGAAGCCCATTGACATGGTGCGGGTACGATCGTTGGCTTTAGCGGTGATGCGCACGAGATCGTCAAACGAGACGCCCGCTGCGGCAGCGGCGCCTGCCGCCTTGAACACCATGAAGGTCCCCACGTTGCCCCGACGCTTTTCTTTCTCCTCGGGCTTCGCGGCAGCCACGTCATCTGTGATGTAGAAGGATCGAGCGTCGACGTCTTCCTCTACGAGACGGTCGCGCGCCATGTTGAAGTTCATCTTGTCGCCTGCATAGTTGCCGCCCACGATAAAGATGCCTGACCCCTGTTCAATGGACCTTGCCACGCCAAGAACATCCTCCGTGGAGGGCGACGTGAACACGTTGCCCACGACGGTGGCATCCATGAAGCCGTCTCCTACGATGCCGCAGAAAGCCGGATAGTGACCCGATCCGCCGCCGTTGATGACGGCAATCTTACCCACAGACATCTTCGTGGCACGCGCCACGCCACCAGACACTTCGACGACGTAGTCGGGGTAGGCGGCCACGTAGCCCTTGAGCATGTCCTCGCGAAAAGCCTTCGGATCGTTATAGAGCATGATGAGACCGCCTTTCGATACACGTGAAGGGCGAGGCCTGTCTTTCCCCGCCCCATGACCTTATAGTCCTGCCGTCTGGTCCTGACAGGCGAAGTAGCTCTCGATACCCTCGAGCATATACTTGCCCGCAAGCGCGCCCTGATCGACGATACCCTTGGCCTTGGCGGCGTGAACGACAGCCTTGCCGTACTTGGGCAGCATGTCCCTGGTCGCCTCGCACCCCTCCTCCGCACCCCTCGTGGCAGCGGCCATAACATCAGAGAAACTGGCCTCGGGGTTGGCAGAGAGGTAATCGACGGCTTTGACGGCGCCAGCGTTGATGGAGTCAAGTATGGTGCGATCGCCCAGTTCGCACTTGCCGCGCTTTTTGATGCCAGCTGCAAACTGGATAACATAGGTGACCATGTCGGCAGGGACGAGCTCGGTCTTTCCCTTGAAAGCCTTACCGGCCTCCGCGATGCCCGAGGACATGAGGGTGCCCATAGTGGAAGGCACGGTATTCTGCATCTTCATGGCCGCCTTGAACATCATTCTGCCAATGTCGCCCTCACTCTCGAGGTCGCGCATAAAGCCAGGCAGCACTCCATAGCCCTTGCTCATGGTTAGGCCAAGATCTCCGTCACCCATGACGGCGTCCATGGCGCAGAGCTCGTCTTTCCTCTCCGCAAAAACCTGACCCACGTGGTCGAACATCTCGGGTATGTCACTAATGACAAGTTTCTCCATTACACGCCTCCCCTGTTTACCAGCAGACCCAAAGAGCTACCTCTGACTCATGAGGGGTGTGTCGATGGGATAGTCGAAGTAGCCCCTGAGCTCGTCGTCAACCTTGCAGATCGAAATGGATGCGCCCATCATCTCCATCGACGTAGCGTATTCACCGGTCCAAGAGCGATAGACCCTAACGTTCCTGGCCTCGAGTTGCTTGCGAACAGAACCATTGAGAATGTAGAGCTCCTCTATGCTCGTGGCGCCAAGGCCATTGATAAGGAGCGCAACCTCATCGCCTTTGGCGAGGGGCATGTCCTTGAGAATCTCCTCCACAGACTCACGGGCAAGTTCATCGGCGGTCTTAATCGGACCATTCCAGATGCCAGGCTCACCATGGATTCCCATACCAAAGGCCATCTCGTCATCAGATAGCTCGAAGTTGGCGTGACCGACCTCCGGAACAACGCAGGGCGTCAACGCAAAACCGACGGTGCGAACATTATCGCCAGCCTTCTTCGCAGCAGCAAGAACCTCGTCAAGGGTACCCATCTGATCGGCCTTGGCGCCGGCGGCCTTGTACATGAAGAAGATTCCAGCAACACCGCGACGAGCAGAGACATTGCTGCTGGAGAGGGTATCGTCAGCACCGACAATGGACTTGACCTCGATGTCATCCATTTCAAGCATCTCGGCTGCCATATCAAAGTTCATGATATCGCCAGTATAGTTGCCGTAGAGGTACAGGATGCCCGCGCCCGCTTCAACCTGTTTTGATATGGTATATATCTGCTCGGCCGACGGAGACTGAAACACACCACCAACGCCGCATCCGTCGAGAAGGCCGTCACCCACATAGCCCAAGAAGAGCGGCAGATGACCAGTACCTCCGCCCGTAATGATGGCAACCTTACCGGGCTTCTTGTTGGCGACGCAATAGCAGCGAAGGTCACCGGCGGCATACGTTACCTTATCGGGGTAAGAAGCATAGATTCCCCTAAGCATGTCGTCAGTGTAATCCTCGGGTGTATTGATAATCTTTTTCATGGCCACTCACTTCTTATATGAAGTAGACAATATAGTTCGATGCAAGTGCCAACAAGAGAAAGACCGTCTCCATGTACTGGAAGGGCGTGCGTTCTTCTCCCTTGTATTTTGTTGTCCAGATATATCCCAGATAAAAGCTCGTAGCAATATCGATAGCCGTCATATCAAGGTTTGGAGAGGGAAAGAGCCACCTTCCCACTGCGAACACGGCAAAGAAGGACAGGCCTATCCAGAGAGACCACTTCTGGTCGTATTGGACCATCTGACTGTAATAGAAGCAGGACTTGGAGTCGACCTTTCCGTAGCGACGCTTAGACTCCAGAGCCGCGCGTACCATGTACATCGAGACCACGCAGAGAAAGAAGACGACGCCCAACAAGATCATAGAGAGAACGTCTCTGTTGTTAAACAACGTGAACGCCGAGAAGAGCCAAATGGCACACACGACAGTGAGCTCGACCAAGGTGATGACGTGCGCCTTCATCGAGATGGGTGGCACCTTCTTGAGCTCATGCACCTTCTGGAGCTTGAACTGCTTCTGATTACTCTTCTTCGCCATGGTCTGCTTCGCTTGGATTGGCATGAATGAATGCGGCAGTACGGTGAATGCATTTGGAAGGCGCGCCCGTGTCTACCGAAATCAGACACGAGCGCGCTCTGGAGGGCATGTCACCTGTTGGGGAACTTGATCTCTTTTGGATACTCCCACTTCTGGAGCTCCTCGACGGGGAACGAATCAGGCTCCTTTCCCCCGCCAGCGGTCAGTGCGTGGTGATAGAGCTCGGCAAGTTCTTCGATGTAACAAGCCTTGAGATATGCCTCGTCAATGCTTGTCTCGTCTACGGCAACCGCGCCATGTCCCTGAATCAAGAAGACATCCGCCTCTTGCGCGGGACCAACGATAGACTCGGCGAGAGCCGGCGTACCAGGGCGCCCATAGGGAGCAACAGGGATGCGCGCCTTCGAGCAGTTCAGATTTGCAATCTCGTAAACAACGGCGGGGATAGGCTTGTTTAGCACGGCGAATACGGTCGCATACATCGAGTGCGTATGGGCAATCGACATCACGTCCGGACGGGTCTTATAAATCATGATGTGCATGAGTGCCTCGCTCGTGGGGCGAAGTCCCGTCTGGTTCTCAATGACGTTGGCATCGAGATCCATGACTACCATGTCGGGAGCGACAAGGTTCTCGCGGTCAACACTCGTAGGCGTGATGACGATATAACCCGTCTTTGGGTCTCTCGAGGAGAAGTTCCCTGACTTATGCTTGCACATCCCCTCGCGCTGAGCCTGCTTCGCAACGTTCATGACCTTGAGCTTCATATCTTCGAGCATTGACGCGCCCCTTTCCATTAAGTCACATTGTGAAAACGCCTAGCCACAGGCGCTGGAAAACACGCCTGTGGCTAAACCATGAGACAGACCTACTCAGTAGCGGTATCCGCCGCCTCGTTGGCAGCATCCGCCGCCAGCTTCTTGGCTGCCGCCTCCTTCTTGATGTCCCTGTACATAAAGAAGTAACCAGCAAGCCAGATGACCAGGATAATCATCGGGAAGAAGTTCCCATGGATGATGTCGAGGAACTCTGCAAACGCGTACGTGAAGACGGGGCCATCGATGCAGGAGTTCGAAATCATCGAGGTGCCGAGGTTGGCAACCGCACCCGTGCTGTTAGCAAGGGCCGTCACGAACGGTGCAAACGCAGTGCCGACATACAGGAAGATGGGAACGCCCAGCGTGCAGAGGATGATCATGCGTGGCAGGTTACCGCGAGTGACCAGGTATGCGGGAACCGCGAGGGCAATGTTAACGATGCCAGCAAACGGAAGAAGACCATTGCCGGGAAGGATGAACGAGAAGAGAACGGTAATGGGGATGCTGTAGATCACGGCAAGCCAAATCTCGTTCGAGCCACCCAGGAACGGCCAATCAAGACCAACAACCAGCTGCTTGTCGGCAAACTTCTTGTGCATGTAGTCGGATACGGCCTCGGAAATCGGGGACAGCGACTCCATGAAGTACTTGGAGATAACCGGGAAGAGCGTAAGGCACATCGCGGCCTGAATACCAAGCGTCAGGATGGCAGCGAAGTCGTATCCACCCATTACCCCGAAGAGGCAGCCGATGATGAAGCCAAGAACGTGGTTCTCTGCAAAGATGCCAACCTTCTCCTTCAGAGCTGCTGCGTCAGCCTGCTTGTCGAGGGCGGGAATCTTGCGGAGAAGCTTATCGATGGGATAGAAGATGGCGCTCAGGAAAACCATCTTGTGCGTGCAGGTAACGCCAGGTATTCCCGTAAGCTCATAGATTTCGTCCTTGAAGAGGTCGGCCGTCTTGAGCTCGAAGACGATCTGTATTGCCGCAATGACAAAAGCCAGGGGCACAGAGCCGGTGACCGCCACGACACCGATGGCCGTGAAGATCTTTCCCCAGACATTCCAGAGGTCGGCGTTGAAGGTCTCCGTCTTGTTCAGCATCAGCATGATGATGTTGATAACAATTAGAAGCGGGAACATGAGTATTGCGTATGGCCACGACCACGCAATGGCCGCCATGGTTGTCCAGCCGCCGTCGATGATGGGAAGGTCGATGCCGAGACGAGTCAGCATGGCCTGTCCTACAGGCTGGATGATGCCAGACATGTAGCTGATGAGCATCGACATGCCGGTAAAAGCAACGCCGAGCAGAATGCCCGCACTGATGGCATCCTTGATCTTCATCCTTACAACGATACCCATGATGATCATGATGATAGGCACGAAAACGGCTGCGCCCACGCTGCTTAGAAAGCCTTGAACCCAAGCGTTTGCAGCATCAAGCATTGGTTACCACCCTTCTTTTTATTCCTCTTCGCTCTAGAGCCAGCCTGTCTTCAAGCGTTAGCCCTTAAAGTTTTTGATTGCATCGAGAAGCTTCGCGTACTGCTCCTTCTGGCCCGCACCCGTCAGAAATGCGATTCCATCGATGACGGGGAGGGGATACTCCCTCTTGTCTCTGACAATGGTGATGTAGGCTGCAGCACCCTTCAGGTGACGATCAACGCTCTTGAGGTCGACCGCCTCAACTTCAGCATTAATCTTGTCGGCCTTCAACATGCGGTTGACCTTCGAGGCCACGGTCTGTGAAGTGGCGACGCCACTTCCGCACGCAACGACTACCTTGATTGGCATATCAAATACCTCCCTTCGTTTTGTTCGAGTCCAATGGAAACGTACGTACTCACAGATTTATTCCGACCTCCACTCCATAGAGATAACGGCGTCGTAAAGTTCATCCTCGGTCGTAGCAACGAACAACCTGTCAACCCACTCGGGCTTCTGGAAGTTGTACATGAGAATCTGAAGCAACTCGATATGCTCGCCAGGATCTTTGAAACCAAGCATGAATACGAGTCTCACGTCAAACTTGTTGTCCGGATTGGACATGTCGCCCCACTTGACAGAATTCTTCAGGCGAACCGGAGCAATAAACGGACGAATTATTGCCGTAGCCTCCGTATGTGGGATGGCGATGGGATACGGTTCAACGGGAAGAGCGGTAGGGTACTGAGCCTCACGCTTCTTGATTGAGGGTAGGTACGTATCGTTAACGTATCCCAGCTTGAGAAAGCGTGCACCCATGATGTCGAATACCTGCTCATAGCTCTTGGCGTCGAGGTCAATCGCCGTAAGCTCCCTCATGATAGTTTCTTTGCCAAGCACGAGTAGCCTCACCTCACGTTCGTCATTTGCCTTGAGCCACTCACGTGGCGGTCTCGGCATCCTTTATAAACATTCTATTATCCATAAAATAAACACAAAAGACTAAGCTGCTTCATTTTTTGGTGAAGACACTTGCGTTAATGGAACTTTCCCCAGAATGTGGTTGGCTTTATGAGAAAAATTGGTCGAATTAGTGGAATAATATCATTATTGAAATTAAATTCTTGTACTACGACAGGGTATCGCGAGACTCTCATCGCGCCTAAATAATCATGAACTCGAACTGCTCGATAGCGAGCGATGCCTCTTCGGAACTCCTAGCCACGGAGAGAGCCTCGAAAAAGCCATTGCTGGACAAAGTAAGGAGGTCAACCAGATTGGTGAACGCCCTAAGATGCATCTTGTGATCCACGGCGCTCAGTACGCAGACGAATCGAATGGGATCATTTTCCTCGCTACCAAAATTCACGGGATTCTTAAGCCTGATGAGGTTCATGCCCATCTTGACCGCACCATTCTCCGGCGCGCTATGTGGCACCGCAAAACCCGGTACGAGGGCGCTGTATGGCCCATACTTCACCGTGTCGTCAATCATGCTCTTTACATATCGCTCCTCGATATAGCCCATCTCCACAAGAGGTTTTGCCGCAAGACGAATGGCGCTACGCCAGTCGTCGCACGCCGCATCGAGCTGAATATGGCTCGGCGGGAGGAGCTGATGAAGAAACGGAGCGATAAGTTGGCTTTCGAGATTCTGGGTTGCGTGAAAGCAGTTCCACACCTCCAGCCGAATAGCCTTGATAAGCTCACTGTCATCGGGGACGCGCTCGCGAATGATAGGTTCTATCCGCTCGAGAATCCCTTGGGCGGTAACCTCTTCCTCAGGGTCGGCAAGTCTGATGACTGGTTCGATGGTGGCAAGCTTTGCCCTGATCGTCTGGTATCCCTTTTCCCTGAGTGGAAGCCTTACTACCACGGTGTCCACGGGACAGCTGGAGAGAGGCACCGTTGAGATGACCAGATCGGCATAGTACGTTTCAATATAGGGCGTGTCGTGCGCGGGGAGAACCTTGACTATCTTGATATCAAAGTGGTTACGCAGCTCCTCGGCAAGAAGCTGCGACGTGCCGACACCCCCATCGCACACCACAATCACACGCGGTTTGGCTTTTTGACTTTTACGCCGTTCAAGCGCTGCGCAGACATGCAGGGCGATATACAGGATTTCAACATGCGTAATCTCTCGCTCGGCATAGTCTTCAAGCGGCCCCAGGTTATCCTGGACCGCAGAAAGAACCTCGGGTCGATCATTAACGCACTCGGTCAGGGCGGGATTCTCGGGGAAGCGAGATGGCTCGGTGGTAAACATTGACTCAAGGTGGTTGGAGAGATACTCAAAGAGGTCATAGTCGTTGTTAAGATCAACGCCAATGCAGTCGGAGACGTTTCTTATAAAGACACGCGAGAGTTTCTGCACCCGCATATCGTAGATGTTAAATTGTGATTCACCCTGGCCGCGAAGTTTCTGTCTAAAGCTAGCGAAGGCCAGAACCTCGCTGGAGCCAAGGTCAACCGAGCAGTACTGACTCACGAGCTTGATGGTCTTGCGCTCAAAGGGGCCAATGTTCTCGGATGAGCAACCACTGAGAACTACATCGGATTCGCCTATGCACATGCCCCTTCTGCCGCGAGAAACAGCAAGGCAGAGATAGGAGGTCAAAAGCTGAAATGGCTGGTCGGGAACATCACAACCCGATGCATGGCACTGCTCGTTAAGAATCTTCTTGATGATGATGGCGTCTTCGCGCATCGAGGCGTTCTCAGGTAGGGAGAACCATTTGCCAATGATAGGCGCCTCTCCCGATATGAAACCAAGAAGGAACTTTCGGCGCAATCCCTCTTCGCCGTTCACGATGATGCCGCAACTCGGTTTTGAGACCACCTCGAGACCCGTCTCCCGCACTCGTTGCTTGATTCCATCAAGGTCATTGAGAATGGTGGCCCTACTTACCGAGAAAAGATCGGCGAGGCTGCCGAGGGTCATGTAGCTGGTTGCCGAGATAAGGATTGCGGCACCAAGCTCCTTGCGCTCATCGGCTGACATCTTGTAGGCGAAGGTGTCCTCTACGGGGAGAAGTCCTTCTGCCTTTGAAAATCCATCTGGCAGAATGACGATGCCCTTTGCAGCAAGCGAAATCTGTCCCAATGACTCCTTGGAAAGAAAGACGTTGAGAATGGTGAGGTCATTGCGGATGGTACGTTCGGAGACCCCAAACTCCTGAGCCAGTCCACTTATGCTACAGGGCTCTGTCGAATGAGATAGGGTTTGGACAATATGCACCGTTCGTTTATTCATATCTGGGTATCACCCCCAAATCGATATGTATTTCCTCTATTTTATATTCACATAATCATCACACCAGCTCAACTTGCTTCAAAACGAGCGAAGTAAATTGAACTGGTTGAACTCGGTTGGCATCATTTGCAACAAACTAGTCTAATGGGAATTACATGGCCGGAAGCCGCCTAGGGCTAATGACATATTCTTCATTCGCGGCTACAAAACACATGTAATCGTTTTTTCTCATCGCTATCGCATGAACGATGGTATCTGTCCTGTCTTCGCTGCTTCAACGAGGTCAAGGAGGGCATCCGCAACCGCATCGTCTCCAGCCGGACCAATATGCCAGCGGGCCGCATCCGATACGGACGATGCTGCGTTAGCCACAGCCACAGAGTTAGGCACGGCTTCAATCATTGAGAGATCATTTTCAGAGTCGCCAAAGACCACGACCTCGTCAAGCGAGAAACCCAGACGTTTTGCGATGAGACGGACGGAGTCTCCCTTGTCCCACTCCCCCACGTTGACGTCCAGAACCTCGGCGACAAGACTCGGAAAGACAAATCGCAACTCGGGAATCTTCCTAGCGAGACAGTCGCGAATCACGGAAATCTGTTCGCGCGTGCAGCAAAACTGCACGTTAGCCTTGACGTAGGGACCCGGAGACACACTCTCCACGATGCCGTGGATCTCGCTGCCCCAAGTCTTGGGCGGGTTGTCAATCACGCTTCGGGGCCGCGTGGTCACGATGTTTACGTCAGAGAGGTCGGTAGGGCTGTAAACCGCAAGCCAAGCATCACGGCCAATCTCATCGAGGACTTTTGCAACGCGTTGCAGGTAGCATCCTTGGAGCGTAACGAGCTGTATGACCTCGCCCTCCACCTTCACGATCTGCCCGTTGGCAAAGGCTCCTGTGGAATAGCAGGCTGCATCACCCGAAAACATCCATTCCATGGCTGCGGGAACGCGCCCTGTTACGGGACCGAAGGACATGCCGGCGTCATGCACGGAATGTATGGCAGCACGAGCATGATCGCTCGCACAGGCGGCGCCAAAGGGAATGAGGGTGTCGTCAAGATCGGCAAGTGCAAGCTTGATCATGTTCACGTCCATCTCGAGGGTCAGATCCTCCGACAGGACATCTGACGGCAACTTCTTTACCTCAATACTATCTCACGCAGCACGTGCCGGGAGTATCTGCCGCAGGGACAGGGACCACGGGCGGAGATCTTTCAAAGACGGCGCCAACCGCATCATCGACTGGAAGTTCGCCAAGTAACAGAAACACTATGAGAGCTCCAATCCACGCGCCCCGTATGGGGCGCGACATCTAAGTGCGTAGTTTTCGACTAAAGATGAGTTTCAATCCACGCGCCCCGTACGGGGCGCGATCTTCAATTATCTCATTCATAGTTAAACCAACCTAGTTTCAATCCACGCGCCCCGTACGGGGCGCGACCCATGTCTTATTTAGTTCATGTGCAGCTGATACGTTTCAATCCACGCGCCCCGTACGGGGCGCGACGACGGTCGAGATCACCAAGACCACGCATGACAGGTTTCAATCCACGCGCGTCGAGAAGCAGAGCCGACCACCGTTCGTGTTTCAATCCACGCGCCCCGTACGGGGCGCGACATGAGGTCGCTCATGCCGTCTCGCCCCCTCCGACGTTTCAATCCACGCGCCCCGTACGGGGCGCGACCGACGCTCGGCTCCAAAGCACCCTCGACACCACGTTTCAATCCACGCGCCCCGTACGGGGCGCGACCCGCCGAGCAGCACGTCCGCAGCGTCGGGCTCGACGTTTCAATCCACGCGCCCCGTACGGGGCGCGACATCTCTGGACACGTCTGGCCGAGGGCTTTGCATAGGTTTCAATCCACGCGCCCCGTACGGGGCGCGACGAGCCGATCTGGACATGCAAGGCAAGGTCTCAGGGTTTCAATCCACGCGCCCCGTACGGGGCGCGACGTGCTGGCCGACAACCCACGGTGCGACAGGGCCGGGTTTCAATCCACGCGCCCCGTACGGGGCGCGACGCGCAAGGCGTGGTTCGAGTTCGTGCGGCTGGTGTTTCAATCCACGCGCCCCGTACGGGGCGCGACCAGCGGCGCCCACCTCGTGGCCGCAGTGTGCAAGTTTCAATCCACGCGCCCCGTACGGGGCGCGACAGCAGAGCACGGATACGCATGGCAAAGGCAAAAGCGTTTCAATCCACGCGCCCCGTACGGGGCGCGACGAGTGCGTCGTGTCCCCGCTGGAGACGGCGGTCTTCGTTTCAATCCACGCGCCCCGTACGGGGCGCGACTCGCTACGCCAACGACCGGATGGTCCCCACGTCGGTTTCAATCCACGCGCCCCGTACGGGGCGCGACCCGCGCCGCACGTCCCGGTCAGCCCGTCGGCGGAGTTTCAATCCACGCGCCCCGTACGGGGCGCGACGTGCCTCATCGGCGAGCTCGCGAAGATGCTCCGCCAGTTTCAATCCACGCGCCCCGTACGGGGCGCGACTAGAGCACCTCGTAGTTCTCACTGAACCTCTCGAGGTTTCAATCCACGCGCCCCGTACGGGGCGCGACAACGCGGCCATGTACGGCTCGATGCCACCTTCGGGTTTCAATCCACGCGCCCCGTACGGGGCGCGACCCCGCGGGTTCTCTGGTACGGGGTCATACCAGATTCGGTTTCAATCCACGCGCCCCGTACGGGGCGCGACTTCGTAGCTCTCGGCCAAAGGGATGTATGCGTCCGTTTCAATCCACGCGCCCCGTACGGGGCGCGACCTTGCCATCCACCACTCTCTTGTATGCCTCATAGTTTCAATCCACGCGCCCCGTACGGGGCGCGACTATAGCCTCGCTTCAATGCGGTGAGGGCGAGCTGGTTTCAATCCACGCGCCCCGTACGGGGCGCGACCTCCGCGTTCGTGGTGCAGATGACGGGACCATACTCGTTTCAATCCACGCGCCCCGTACGGGGCGCGACCTTTGGCTCGATATCACCAACCCATTTGCCAAGAGTTTCAATCCACGCGCCCCGTACGGGGCGCGCCGATAGACGTCCACCACCTGTAGCCCAAGCCCTTAGTTTCAATCCACGCGCCCCGTACGGGGCGCGACCTCGGACACCACGAGCCCGTCGTCCCCACGGACGGGGTTTCAATCCACGCGCCCCGTACGGGGCGCGACGGTAGAGCTGCACGGTCCTTGTCCCCTTCTTCTCGTTTCAATCCACGCGCCCCGTACGGGGCGCGACTCGAGGGGACGTTGCGTGAGGTAGGTTCGATGGGTTTCAATCCACGCGCCCCGTACGGGGCGCGACACACGCCGAGACGGTCCATGACCTCGACGGAGGTGTTTCAATCCACGCGCCCCGTACGGGGCGCGACCTCTCGCTCGAGGCGACAAGGAAGCTTAATGCGCTGGGTTTCAATCCACGCGCCCCGTACGGGGCGCGACTGCTGGCAAGGCGGTCGCGCTCCCGCTCGTTCTTGTTTCAATCCACGCGCCCCGTACGGGGCGCGACAGTCGAGGGCTGCAAGTCCTGTCGTCTCGTCGATGTTTCAATCCACGCGCCCCGTACGGGGCGCGACTCCATGGCGTGGGTGATGAGCGTCCAGGAGATCATGTTTCAATCCACGCGCCCCGTACGGGGCGCGACGACAGACGAAGGAGACACACCATGGACGAGAACGAGTTTCAATCCACGCGCCCCGTACGGGGCGCGACGCCATCTGCTTGCTGTGTGGTGCTCCGAGAGCGGGTCGTTTCAATCCACGCGCCCCGTACGGGGCGCGACGTGCCGCCCTCGTACCGCGCCCGAGCGTGCAGGGAGTTTCAATCCACGCGCCCCGTACGGGGCGCGACACGGTAGCCCCCATATGTGGTATGTGCTGCTAGTTGTTTCAATCCACGCGCCCCGTACGGGGCGCGACTGCTGTTCTTCCCCAGCTCGATGACGTTCTCGCCGTTTCAATCCACGCGCCCCGTACGGGGCGCGACTCACCAACGTCGTAGGGTGGCGTGGGCTGCGACGTGTTTCAATCCACGCGCCCCGTACGGGGCGCGACTAAGGTGCGCTATTGCCATTATCGCCCATCGAAGGTTTCAATCCACGCGCCCCGTACGGGGCGCGACCTGGACCTGGGCGGAGACCTCGACGATGGAGGAGTTTCAATCCACGCGCCCCGTACGGGGCGCGACTCGTTCATTCTCTGATTTGCATGATACCCGATGTTGTTTCAATCCACGCGCCCCGTACGGGGCGCGACCGGCAACAGCGGCGACTGGAACAGCGGCGACTGGTTTCAATCCACGCGCCCCGTACGGGGCGCGACATGAAGCGGACGTCCTGAATACCGCCCGCAGTCCGTTTCAATCCACGCGCCCCGTACGGGGCGCGACAAGATTTCCGACTGTCCCCAACCTCGGGGACATAACGTTTCAATCCACGCGCCCCGTACGGGGCGCGACGACGGATTGGGCCAGGTTAAGGCCCATCTCCTGGTTTCAATCCACGCGCCCCGTACGGGGCGCGACCAGAAGCGCCACGAGGTCCACGCGCCCCTCTTGCTCGTTTCAATCCACGCGCCCCGTACGGGGCGCGACTCGTCGCTCATTCCGCGCCCCCGTCCATCAGCGCGTTTCAATCCACGCGCCCCGTACGGGGCGCGACACGCGTAGACCGTGAGCAAGGTGCCTGCCAGAACGTTTCAATCCACGCGCCCCGTACGGGGCGCGACGTGTCGATGGTGTTAATCTTTCCCGTGGGGCAATGTTTCAATCCACGCGCCCCGTACGGGGCGCGACGTCGAGTGGGGGACCATCCTTGAGCCCGTGGTAGGAGTTTCAATCCACGCGCCCCGTACGGGGCGCGACCTGCCTCCCTCTCGCGGTCGGCGGACCCTGCCGGTTTCAATCCACGCGCCCCGTACGGGGCGCGACGTCTATCGCCGCGAGCTGGTCGCCCACGCCTATCACCTGTTTCAATCCACGCGCCCCGTACGGGGCGCGACGGAGGGCGTGGTGGAGAGTCGCTCGGGTCGTACGTTTCAATCCACGCGCCCCGTACGGGGCGCGACTGTCCCGTCTGCGCGAAAGTCGTTGACATGGCCTGTTTCAATCCACGCGCCCCGTACGGGGCGCGACCTGCCGACCGACTGCTCGTGCTTGCGCGCGGTGCGGTTTCAATCCACGCGCCCCGTACGGGGCGCGACCCACATGCACGTCCTGCAGCGTGCCACCGCCCGGGTTTCAATCCACGCGCCCCGTACGGGGCGCGACGCGACCACTCAAGATAGCCCGTGTCCCCAGAGGAGTTTCAATCCACGCGCCCCGTACGGGGCGCGACGTGTCGCTCGCGTCAAAACCTACGACGGCGTACCGTTTCAATCCACGCGCCCCGTACGGGGCGCGACGACGCCGAAGACGTAGGCGAGTATCGCCCGCTGGTTTCAATCCACGCGCCCCGTACGGGGCGCGACGTGGTGCCCACGCCCGCCTGAGTCTGTCGTACGCCGTTTCAATCCACGCGCCCCGTACGGGGCGCGACCGTGCCCTCCTCCATGGTCTCGCGGGCGTCCTCGTTTCAATCCACGCGCCCCGTACGGGGCGCGACCAGGATGTCAAGCAGCTCACTCCCCAATCGTGGAGTTTCAATCCACGCGCCCCGTACGGGGCGCGACGGCTACCGTCATCGGCGAGTACCACTCCCCACGGGTTTCAATCCACGCGCCCCGTACGGGGCGCGACCCCATCCGTTCGCGTCCCCCGTGCCGTAGGTGTGGTTTCAATCCACGCGCCCCGTACGGGGCGCGACGGGTTCGACTTGTTTATGCCAGCGCGCACCCGAGGTTTCAATCCACGCGCCCCGTACGGGGCGCGACTGTCGTTCATCAGCGGGAATGCTCGTCTAGCCTCAATAATATCCGATTCTCAATGTCCGAGAACCTTATCTGCCAACTCTCTGAGCAGCCATCTAGCAAATTAGGTCATTGCGCGAAATGTCCGCGTCTGCGCCATAGCTTGGGGTTCGCGCGATCATTTTGGAACTAGATTACGAGCGAGCCCTGAGGGTTATATGATGCTTTCGCTCCTATATGCTCAACCCTACTCTGCCAATGCTTTCCCAAGTTATAGAACCGAAGACTATCCGTATTCAAGTCGATTTCTTCAGAAAGCTCATGCTTCATCAGTTCATACTGAGCAGGGTCGACGAGACACTCGAATACCGAAAACTGGACTCTTTGTCCATACCTAGTACAGATTTTGCTTACGCGTCTGAGTCTTCTCGCTCCAACGGCGTCGCAGTTCGATACATCATATGTAACAAGTACATACACCGCTCATCACCTCCAGAGAAAGGCTGGGTAATCGTCAAGATTCCCTCTAAGATAACGAGCGAGGAGCTGGGCCTGTATCTGAGGAATCAGACCTATCTGGATCCTCTCTTTCAAGAACGGATGCATAATCTCCTCTTGCTTCTTTGTCTGCCAAAGAGCAAGAACGTCCTTGAACGCAGCATCTTTGAAGAAAATTGCCCCTCCGCTCTCTTCGAAATCTTTTGAGGAAAGTTGTCCGCGGTTGAATAGCGATAGCACAAATCTATCCACAACAGGGGCCCTCAGTTCCTCTATCAAATCGAGTGCCAGGCTATCCCTTCCTGGCCTACAGGCATGCAGATACCCCACCTGAGGATCCAAGCCGACAGATTCGCATGCAGTCCCAATTTCTCTTGCCAGCATGGTATAGAAGAATGAGAGCGCCGCGTTGACCGGGTCCCTAGGTGGCCGCCTATTTCTCCCAGCAAATGAGGGAGTGATACCCCGGGCAGATAGCAACATTCCAAAAGCGGAAAAATAGACATGCGCAGCATCTCCCTCAACACCACGTAGCTCATCAAGTGTCATTGCAGAAGATACTGAGCTCTTACTAATTTGGAGACTTTCGATTGCCTCTGTCGCGGTTGTTCCCTCTACCGTAGGATGGTCTCTGACCGCGTGCTGAAGAACGATTCTGCTATTGTGCACTTTGGCCATCACAAAGCGCTTGGCAATAGCAAGGCTCTGGTCAGGCAGAGAAGACGCTTCATACTGGGCTTTTCTGAGCAGTACATTTCCGGACACAGGCCCTTCGACCCTGCACTTGAACCTACCCCTCTCGTCTAGGATTACAACTCCCACCCCATGCTCGGCGCAGGATCCCAAGAGCGAATTGGTAAAGCCCGCATGGCCATAGATGACAATTCCCTCGAGTAAGTGGAATGGGATGCTCACCTGTTCGTTTCCATCGAGATAAACAGCAACTGCGTCGTCTTTTTTCCTAAGCATTGCATCAGGATTTGTTACGTAAAGGGTATTGAGTAGGCGCTTCATGACTTCACCAGGGATTTCTCAATTTGGGCCCAGTACTCACTAGCACGCATTCTTGATGCCTCTGGAAGACAGAGGTCATGAAGAGAACATCGGCGGCACCTAGGCATGAGCGCAGCAAGGGGAATTTCTCCAGACGAAAACAGACAGTGCATTCTGCTTGCTAGTTTTACAACCCGCTCGCGCAGGGACTCATCAATTTGAACCCTCTCGCGCCGACGCGTTTTCCCATAGAACAGGGCACCTTCTGTCACGCGCTTGCTCGTCATTTCTTCTAAGCACATTGCCTGAGCCGCAAGCTGTATTTTGTCCCAATCACTCTTCTTGGGCTCTCCTACCTTGTACTCAACTGGGCAAATGACGATGGGATCGCCAGACATGTCATACTCGACAATGTCGGCGACCCCATAGACACCCAGGGCATGCTCCGTTAGACGCACTCTCCGCTCAGCCTTTACTCCCGCTGAACACGAATAGCCTTTTGTATCTACTCGCTCGTGAAAAAACTCACCGCGCATCGTCTCGGCATTGTCTTCCCAGACCTGTTCGATGTGGATGAGAGCCCATTGGCGCTCGCAAAAAGCAATGTGCTGCAGGCCCGACAATGCTAGTAGGTCTTCGTCGGAGTACATATTGATTTATGCGGTCGTTGGAATGTAATTGATACGCTTCATTTCAATACTGGCAGGAATTACAGACTCGTCAACTTCTATCGAGTAGTCCTTGAAAGAACGAGCCGCTTCCCCGTCTGGAATCGTCCTGCTTACCGTTACCGCATCGAACAGATTGCTTGCAGGGGCGCTGCCCAATTTGCTCTCATGCTTGAAGACAATAAGCTCTCGAGAAGACATTAGACCACGGGCTGAACTACGATCGTTCTCAAACATATTCATGAGAGCCTCAAAGAAGAGCTCGAGGTCCTCTTGGCAAAAGCCTGACTTTTCAGCAAGCGGAGCAGATATAAAACCTTCAGCTCGATACAGACCGTAAGGTACATACTGCTTTCGACCCATAGTCTTGTTATCCTTGTTTTCCTGCTCCTTTGTGGCCGCCATACGTGTGATGCTCATCTCGAGCGGAACAATCGGGTCAACGGACTCAGCAAAGCACATCTGTACAGGGCCACGAACCTGACCGCAGTTGACCTCGGTTGTCATAACGGCGCCGAACGCACGGATATCATAGAAGTTATCGGTCATAAACTTAGTAATTTTAATCTGGTCTTCAATCTTCTTAGGAAGTTTCTTAGAGGTTGGCGTCATATCATAGTGAACATAAGCCTTACCATTTCTGTTATTGAGAACAGCACCCTCCTGCACGTAAATCTTGTAGCCAAGTTCTCCGTCCGGAGTATCTGGCTCATCTACTTTCTCGCCTCTAACGAGGTCAACGTAATTACGAACCTTACGCTTGAGGCACACGTCAGAGACGATGCCGTGAGAGGTTTCAGGATCGATGCGAGGCAGATTACCAGCGTCAGGATCACCGTTGGGGTTACCATTCTTTACATCGAAGAACAGAACAAAGTCATAGCGATTCATAATGGGTTCAGGCATGGTTAGTTCTCCTTTTCATTGGTCTGGCTAAAGCTTTCATCACTTTCGGTAGTTTTTTTCTTGCTCGTCCAGAGATCAGCGCGCTCTTGGTAGTAGCCAATAAAGAACTCTGCCTGCTGATCGATATCCAAGGTTGCGGGTAGCCCCTCGCCGGCATACTTGCTCCCCAGAATCTCGTCAAGCTCTCTTTCAAGCATATTTGCAAGGCCAAGATTATCCTTACGCAAAACGCCGAGATGCGTTTGGCAATTACGAAGCAGTGGCTGCATAACCCGCTGAGGAGTGGAGGAAGCTGCTCCGATATAGCGGTCGCGGATAGTCGCATTTGCCCCGGGTACAGCACCTTGCTGTGCTCTCTCCATCACGGCGAACAGCCTGCCGAGCAGATATCCGGTTCCAGTGTTATTCCTGTTAAGAGACATACTCAACTCACTTTCGCTCATAATTTGTCTTCCGGCATGACGCCGTCTTCTGACAAGGCATGCCTTGAGAATTGCCGCACGCTGTCCCATATCCCAGGTATTTTGGGAAGCGTGATCGGCCCTCATCCTCGACAGCACCGTGTTTTGGAGTGACATAGGGAAGTCCGTTCCGTTGAGCATTGCGGCAAAACTCGGACTGACAAGGGTGAACGGTAGATTATCTTCCTTCCCCAATACCGCGGTTTGTCTGAGAAGCGCGAGGAGAGACACGTTTTTTACGCCGACCATATCGACATCTTGTAGATACATCGCGTATCGATCGGCGAGCTGTCCTAACGTGCTCTCGTTGTAGAACCTGACAGAAATACGAGCAGCATTCGGTGAAACCCCAAGGATGAAGTACTTGGCTTCTGACGTAAAGCTTGCCGTATATACCCTACCGGCTCGCATGTTATTGAATATCTCAGCAATCAGCTGACTTGTCTCCTCGTCCTCAGCTTTCCGTTGACCCGCCAGCATAGACCAGAGGAAATCGTCGTCGTTCGACGAGCCACCTTCGGACCAGAAGATAACAAAGGTATTGCCAAGACGAATCCTGCGTTTGTTATTTGTCAGGAGGTACTTAAGCGCTGTGCCTGCACCGAAGGCGACATCCTCAGCAATCGATGCATTGTACGCCTGTGTCTTCCCGTAGGAATTAAAAGACTCAAGGTTGAACGAGATGAGGGATGCGCCAGATGGCTGGGCGCCAGGTAATCCACTGATCTGCGGAAATAGCCGCGCAAGTGGTCCAACCTCACCCGTTACGGAGCACTGACCAGTCACCTCACCGTGCCCAGGTTCTGCGAGGTAGCTCTCCCATGCCTTCCTAACGAGAGGACGTTGGAAGATTGGAAATCCATCTCCGGAAAGATAAAAAGTAAGATTTCCTTTTGCCTCTGCGATTTCGCTTATGACGTCTTCAGCAATTCCCTCGCAGGGGCTGTCTGACGCAAGCCACCTGAGGATAGCTCTTGCGCCATCATCATCGCAGTCATACAGGATAGTCTCATGGAGGTTCTTAGCGGCAACACGCTTCCCGTCACCTTTCTCGCCTCCTTCTCCAAGGAAATAAGGGGCAGTGTCACACAGAAAATAGGGTTTGGGGGCAATGCCAGACCTACCGGAGTGCGCCGGAACCATCATCGTTAGATACTTGTTGGCAGCCTTGCCTTCTCCAGATATTAAAGGCACAGCAGAAACCAGTTCACCTTCTTTTGTTAGGCTCAATGCCCAAGAGACCTTCTCGGTGCCCCAGCCAGGTTGAGGGACCCCTTTCGAGTGCTCATCATCCTCCGCCATTCTCTGATAGAGCTCATAGAGCCGCTGAACGATCATTTGACCACCTCGTCCAAAGACCCTGCAACGTTGATTATCCCATTACGCATTACTGCCCGATAAAATATCGGGGATGGCGCAACGGGATCAGAGAAGTCCATGTCATACAACATAAATCCAAGATCCTTCTCGGGGATGTCTGCATAAAAAGACTTGGGCACCATCCCTTCAGCTAGTTCAATATCCACAGGAAACTCCCTGCAACCAAAGTACGGCTGGCTGAAGCATTGCCCTTTCCTGAGCCTCCTGACCGCGATGTTGTAGTGTTTTTCTGGCGTATCGGTCTCGCCAGCACTGTCTGTGAGCTCGAAGTGCGCCTCGATAACGTATGCAACATTCCGTAGGAGCACCGTTGCTCTTTGCTGTCTCTCTTCAGTTGCTGAAATGTAGACGTCCTTGCCAGACTTGAAGGCTGCTTTTGCATTCGCATAGCTCAACTTTCCACCAAGCTCATTACGCCGGAAGGTTTCGAATGCAATTTCGTTAAGAACCCCAATCCTGTCGATTTTCCAGCAAATGGCAGGTTTCCAGTAAACTGCTTCAAGAACTCCACGAGCCGCTGACGGCGTTATCACGTCATAACTTACGCGTTCCGACTTCATCTCTGGCCGAGTAAAGCACGCTCTCGGACCAGTTGCCAATACTCGGATTCCAAATCCCATTACTTCCTCCTTTCATCAATCCGGTCGGTATGGTTATGGAATCAACGGATTTAGTGTTCCCTCCTGAGGAGGGAGAAGTCCCACCTCGTCGCTATAGAAACACCTCCCCCCATCGAGCGTGTTCAGAACAACGATTGGCCCAAAGTGCTCCAGAAGACCTTCCCTTTCATAGTCGTTCAACTGATAATTGCGAATCGAGACGCTGTATCTCTGTAGTTCGCGGGCCATACTCGCGGGATACTTGCTGTGCCGAAGACAGTCATAACGCTCCCTCGCCTTCTTTTCTCGCAGAATAAAAACGGTTGTGGAGTCGTCGTCGATAATCTTGTAGTCGTTGGCTGCCCTTTGAAAGGGGAGGGTCGAGAATGGATGTGGTGGAGATGGAAGGGCCCTGCTGCTCAGATACCCATATATGCCACGTGCGTCGAGGTCACCCTGCTGGTATCTGGCTTCGAAAAAATCGTCGGAAAGAGCCGGGTCAATCTGCCCGCCATGCCTAGCAATAACCTGCTTGGTAATCAGTCGCATTTTGCCAAGCCAAGTTCCGATAGCCTGGCCAAACTCCGGCTCATTGTTTCCTTCCCCGTCACGACCATTCAGCTCGAAGACGTGGACAATGCCTCTCTCTGGAGCTCCGCCCTCACCCCTTAGTCGGCCCTCGCGATTACAGCGACCGGCCGCCTGCAGCAGTGAGTCAACTCCAGCAAGCTCCCTGTATACCAATGGAAAGTCGATATCGACGCCAGCTTCTATGAGCTGGGTAGAGATAACCACGCACCGGCTGTCAGAGTCATTCAGCCTGGTCCTAATCTCATTCAGTACCTGTGTTCTGTGATCAGGGGTCATTCCTGCGCTCAGGTGGAATACGCCATCATGACACCCGCTTTCAGTGGCCTCAACATCTTTGCGAACGTCATCGAATATTCTTCTGGCTTTTGCTTTGGTGTCAACGATGCAAAGTGCTTTCTTGCACGCCGAGAGGCTCTGCACTAGCTGGCTCTCATAAATCATTCCGTCGTTGACAAATCTCGACCGGGCAGAAAAGGCATCATCAAATAGTTCCCTATGCGTGATAATCTCTCGGGGATGGGAGCCAAATGGCCATCGGTTTTGTACTGCAGGCTGTGTGGCCGTACAGAGGACCACACTTGAGCCAAAGTCAGCGACAAGCTCCTCAAGCGCAGCAAGTGTTGCCATAAGCAGCTCATCGGGGAGCTTCTGTGCTTCGTCAAGTATCACGACGCTCCGAGCAATGCTGTGAACCTTGCGAGACCTGCTTGGCCTATTGGAGTACAGAGATTCGAGCAATTGGACATTTGTAGTCACGATGATTGGGGCATCCCAATTCTCTGTTGCCATACGGTCGGGACTCACGCTTTCACCGTCTATCTCCACGAACGGATAGTCGTAGTTAGAATGATGCTCGAGGACGTTCTCCGACCCCAGTATCGAGCGAAAGACATCTGCCGTCTGTTCCACAATGCTTGTGAATGGGATGGTGTAAATTACCCTTTGCTGGCCGTTTGCAACCGCATGAGACAAGGCAAACATCAGAGAAGCGAGGGTCTTTCCTCCCCCTGTTGGCACGGTAAGCGTAAATATGCCAGCCTTAGACATTGCCGCTTCACGGCAATCATCGAGAACGCTAGCTCGGGCCCTATTCACACAGGAGTCTTCCGAATCGGCGGTTAGCTGGACCATGTGCGCTTCAAGTTTTACCAAAAGCTCCGAAAGCGTTTCATATTCATCCGCATGGGACTTTCTAATCTCCGCCAGCGCCGGTGTCATGACCACCTCAGTGTCAATGTAATCTGCATCTACCAAACATGAGTGCAGCATACGATCGAACATGAATGCGGAGAAGATTCTCCTGCTTCTCTCATGATCATCAAGCTTGCCCGTCACACCCCTGCCGAAGGGAGCGATCTCAAGCTGACTTGGAAGAGGAAGGTTCACCGAGTGGGCCTCAAGCATCTCGTCAAATGCTGGTGTGGGCTCAACAGGTGCCTCGAGTCGCTCGTGAAGCGAGCGACCGCGCTCGGCATCAAAACCATTTGGAACCTGTCCGTGGTGACCAGCAATGGCAAAGGCCATGAGAGTGCCATCTGCCGCATGCTGCCCTTTGCCGTTATACCTGTCGACCGCCATCTTTGCACCGGCAGTACTATGGTCAACGCTTTGGCTGCTACCTCGCAACCTACGCTGAAAGGCGTCACTTGCTTTGCCAGCATCATGAAGTTCCCCGAGGACAAAGCCCCATCTCCCATAGCCGAAAATACTGGCAAAGCTCGAGGCTTTGTTGGCAACGTTATCGAGATGATCCTGAAGAGGTTGCCAGCCGCTCACATCAATGCCTCGAGAAGAAGACAGGGATTCGCATTCTGATTCGCAACGTGGACCGGTATGCGCATAGAGTTTCAAAATCAACACCTCCTGCCATTTCTTACTTAGTTCATCATCCATAATACAGTTTGTTCAGTTTCTGGGATTGGCAAACGGCCAACGTACAAAAATGTACGCTGGCCGTTTTTGGCAACACCTCTGCCACTCCCTCAAACTGTTTCAATCCAACGTTTGCAACATGCCTTAGCGATTGCGCACGACATGCTAAGTATACGAGTGCGCCATGCGATCGCGTGGCATATCGCCTCACTGCTGGACTGCATGCAACCAACCGTTTTTTCACCGCATGTGTTAGGCATTGAGCCTTATGCGCGCATTGGAGCACTGTTCTCACGTCTCCCTCCAAACCAACTTTCGGCTAAGAGGATATGCTTCGCATCGGACATTAATTAATCGCAAGTGCTATATCCCGACCCGTCTCCCCACTCCCACCTCTGGCTCCCTCGTAAAAGCCTGCACCGTCCCATCCACTCGCCGAACTCGCAGGCCGATACCTCCCCCCTGGCAAAGGCGTCGTAAATCACAGGGCCCGCAAATCCTTCCAAATTCACGCCTATTCGTCGACGCTCTGTCGGCGGCCCACTCGGAAACAATACGCACCCATGAAACCCGCTCTCAAACTTTCGGTGGATTCACAAACAAAGGCACCTTGATGCAAAATAAAATACGTGAGTTCAGGGCGAATTCATTTTTATAGATTCGCCCTGCAAAGCAAGAAGGGCCACGCATGGACACGTCGACCAGCATCGTCATCGCCCCCGCCCTGCGGGAGCTGTTCGAACATAGTTTCTCGCGATATCGAGTTATTCTCGTCAGCGCACCTTTTGGCATGGGCAAAACGACTGTCATGCGTACGTTATTGGAAAAGAAGCAGTCCGCCTTTTATAGCGCCGCCCAGCCAGACGCGCTGCGTGAGCCGCTGCCCCCGTGCTGTGAGGCCGTGGTGGTTGACGAGCTGCAATCTCTCAAGGACACGGAGCAGCAGGAAACCCTCTGTGGATGGATTCGGGACAATCAGAACAGGCATTTTGTGCTGCTCAGCAGGGGTACAACGCCCGGCTGGCTACTCCCCTTCCAGTTTTCCGGCCTGCTGACGGTCATCGATGCGCAGGCGCTGTTTCTGGACAAGGAGAGTATCCGCCGTGTGCTGGAATCGAGCGGCGTGACCATCTCCGACACAGGGCTTGCCGCCATCGCGCGAGACACCAAGGGTTATCCCGTGGCGGTATCCGGACTGTGCCGTTTGCTGCAAAATGGAGAGGATTATGACTCTGCCATGGCGGACGCCACTCGACGAGAGCTCTTCCGCTTCATGGAAGACGCGGTATTTCACCGCTTTGCCACCCCCATGCGCCAACTCTTGCTGAATCTGGCCCCCTTCGATGGCTTTGATCCGGAACTTGCACGGATGGTCAGCGGAGATAGCCACGTCGGGCAGATGCTCTCCGAGCTGGTGCAGGATACCAGCATGCTGGAAATCGATGGCGTGGAGCACTACCGCTTTCAGTCCATCTTCCGGGAATTCCTGCTCTGGGAGATAAACCACCTCTACGCCGTCGAGGACCAGCGGGCGGTCTACGGGCGCGCCGGACTTTACTATGAGCTGCGAGATGACTATGCCCGCGCCATGGACTGCTATGTTCGCAGCGGCGATCGCCAGAAGGTGTCTGATCTGCTGGTGAAAAATGCTGAAACGCATGTGGGCGCGGGCCACTACTACGAGATGGAAAAGTACTACGAGATGCTTCCGGAGAAGGAAGTCCTGCGCTCGACCACGCTTATGTGCGGCATGAGCATGTTCTCCTCGCTGAACATGGATGTTGAGACCAGCGAACGGTGGTATCGGGAGCTGGAAAACTACGGAACCAAACTCAAGAAGAGCGACGCGGAATATGGGGAGGTGCGGGGTAAGCTGGCCTATCTGGACATCGCCTTGCCCCATCGGGGCAGCCGCGGACTGGTGGAGCTGTTCGGCGGCGTGTATCGGGTTTTGGTAAACCGGGAGATCGTGATGCCCGCCCTGTCCGTCACCAGCACCCTACCCAGCCTCATGAACGGTGGCAAGGACTTTTGCGAGTGGAGCAAACGGGATGAGCTTCTGTATTCCACCATCCGCAAGCCAGTGGAGGCCGTACTGGGAAAAGACGGTGTGGGCCTTGGAGACTGCGCCCTATGCGAAAGCCGATTTGAAAAGGGCGAGGACGTGTCCGCCCGACTGCTGGCATTGGTGGCGGGGATGGACGAGATCCGCAAAAACGGCACGCCAGACATGGAGTTTGCCGTAATGGGCCTGCTGATTCGCCTGCAGGTGGCACAGGGAAACGCGAGTGCGGCGCTGACCACACTCTCGGCGTTGCGGGAAAGCTTTGTCCAGCGGGGAGAAGTCCGTTTTCTCCCCAACATGGACGCCATGGCCATGCGGATTTACATGCGCCTTGGCGGAACGGAGGAGGTCGAGCACTGGTACAGGGACGAGGCTCCCTCGCCCGTACCAAAGCTGCGGACGATGTGGCGCTACCGCTACCTGACCTGTGCCATGGCGGACATATCCCGGGGCGACAATGATTCCGCCCTGCTTGTGCTGACGCTGCTGGTGCCTTACTGCGAGCAATGTTCCCGCGTGATGGACGGACTACTCGTTCGACTCCTGATGGCCGTCTGCCATTACCGGCAAAGCGACGAGAACTGGAAGGCGGAATTTTGCGCAGCACTTGACACGGCCTATGAGTACCGCTTCATCCGACCGGTGGCTCAGTACGGTGCGGCGGTGCTGCCTCTGCTGACCAGCTGCGGCTGGACGGAGAACACGCCATACTTCAAGCGCCTGCTGGCAAAGACGCGGGTGCAGGCCGTGAACTATCCGGACTTCCTTCGCCCCATGGCGCAGCTCACCGAGCCGCTGTCCCCCGCGGAGAGACAGGTTCTAAAGCTCATCTGTCACGACTGCACCAATCAGGAAATCGCAAACATCCTAGGCATCAAGGTGGCCACAGTAAAGACTCATATCAACCACATTCTGCAAAAGCTGAGGGTGCATCGCCGCGGCGAAGCGAAGACAGCGGCGGAAATGCTGCACCTTTTATAGAGAAGAGCACCGGTGGAACAAAACATGGCCCATCTAAGAACGGGCACGACACTGATACATCGGGGCGGATGCCATCGAGATTACCCTCGGAAGAAACTCGGCCCTCCCAAAGCGACCGCAGCGCGAAAAGCACCGCCGGACAACTTGAAAAGCATCTTTACCCGACTGTCACCAGCACGGAACACGACAGGCAACAGACGACCAGGGGAAACGTCATGAAAAAAAGAATTTTTGGCGCGCTGTTAGTAATGTGCATGATGCTGCCCCTGCTGCCAGTCAAAGCGTTTGCGGTGGGAGACACCACGACAACCGTCTTTGGCCTGACGGTAACTGGCCCCAGCGGTGGGTTTGACACCCACGATGACACTAATGCAGTCGGCGCGATTATGATCAAAAGCGCCGGTACCTACACCATTTCCGGCACCTATGTGGACACGAGAAGTACAATAGGAAGTACTACGCTGCCCACGGAATACTGGTGGTCTGTTGGATCAGGCGCCAATGGGGTATGGCGCGGCATTATCGACACCACCCAAGCCAGTGGCGACGTCCGCATTATCTTGAATAATGTGGACGTTGAGACGTCCTTTGCGCAGAACGTACCCATGATTCTCAGCCGCGGCAATTCAGACAACGGCGCAGCCGTTACCATCGAGCTTCAGGGGACGAATACTCTTGCCTCATCAACCAAGGGAAACGTCTGGTACGGCGGCGCGATTGTCAAACAAGGCGGCAGCGGCAGCCTGACCTTTACCGGCAGCGGCGATTTGACCGCCTCTGCACAAGGCGTGGCCATTGGCTCGCCCGCTGTGTCTTCCGCTGCCCAGACGCAGTCCTACAACTGCTCCAACATCACCTTTGCACAAACCGGCGCCATCACCGCCACTTCTGCCACCGCTAGCAGCCCGGCGGTGGGCGCGGCGGGCGGCATCGCCGGCGGCACGCTTCTGAACATTACAGCCCGCAATATCAAGGTGCAGAGCGGCACGCTGAACCTCAGCAACACGGCGAGCAGCATCTCGTTCACCGGCGCGCTGCTGGGCAGCGGCAGTTTGGCATCCAATCAGGGCGGCGGCTATAATAACATCAACATCACAGGCGGCAAGATCACCGTCTCCACCCCCAATGCTCCAAATTCAGGCCTCTATGCCATCGGCGGACGCAGAGACGACAGCGGCAATGGCACTGGCGTTACCGTTTCCGGCGGCACCATCATGCTGAACAATGGAATCAAGCCCATTTCCGGCGGGCTTTACGGCGCTTATGTCTCCACCTCGGATGCCGTAACCAGCCTGAGCGTGAAGATGAACGGTGCAGACTATACCTACACCGCAAACGACGTAGAGCCGCAGGATGGCAAGGTGTGGCTTTATCTGCCCACAGGCAATGCGGCGGTTACGCTCAACGGCACATCATATTACGGTACGGTGAATAGCAGTAACAGCAGCGAGCTGAAAACTTATTTTGCCTCCGTCACCAGCATCACCGGCCTGCCGAGCACGATGAACGCAAACAGCACCATCACCCTATCCGGCACGGCGATGCCCGAAACCGCTACCTTTAGAGACGTTCGATATGAAATTGCAGACGCCGGGGGCACCGGCGCAACTCTTTCCGGTAAGCAGCTTACTGCCGCGGGGGGCGGCACAGTGACGCTGCGCGCTATCGTCGGCAGCGGGTTGGGAAAAACAGACTATACGCAAGTGTTTAGCGTTACGGTTACCCACACAGCCCTTACTGATATCAGTGGGATTCCAGACACGCTGCAAAACGGCACTGCCGTTACGCTGGCTCCCAGCTTCACCCCCGCCGACGCCAGCTATCGGAGCGTGACGTGGAGCGTAAAGAGTGGCAGCGCGGACATTGACGGCAACCGCATCACGCCCACCTCGCCCGGCCAGCTGGTGTTAACCGCCACCGTGGCCAACGGCAGCGCCTACGGCACAGCGTTTACTAAAGACTTCACCATCACGGTGCCTTCTGTTCCCGTAACGTCAATCGAGGCCGCGGTTCCCTCCACGCTGCTCATCAATACGCCCCTGAGCCTCTCCAGCAGCGTTCTGCCGACCAACGCCAGCTATCGCACGGTGGCTTGGTCTGTCAAGGATGCCGGAACTACCGGCGCAACGATTACGGACAACACACTCACTGCCACCGCGGCGGGAACCCTGACTCTCACCGCCACCGTTAAAAACGGCCTTGGCATGGGGAAAAATTTTACAGAGGACTACGAAATCAGCGTGCTTGGAGCGGACGCTGTCTTAAATCTTGCTTCCGGCAGCATCACGATTACTAAGAAGAATGCCACCACCAACACCGTGACCTACGCGGGATACGCAGGCGGCAGCAAAGACATTCCCAAAACGGAAACCATCGTGATTACCGGCACAGCAACAGACGAGACAACACAAATTATTGTAGATGGCACGACGGCAAGCATTCGCTTGAAAGACGTCAGCATGATGAGTACTGGCACAACATCTCGAGATAACAAAAGCTGCATAGATTTACAAAATGGCGCTTCCCTCACCCTGTATGCCGAGGGAACGAATACGCTTAATACGAATTCTAATTACAATGGAGGCTATGGCGCAGCAATCCATGTTCCGGATGGAACAACCTTGACGCTGGAAGATGGCGGCGGCATGCTTTCAGCCACCTCCCGCTATGCAGCCGCCATCGGCGGAACATGCTATTCGGACTTCCATAGCGATTCTGCCGGTACCATTCTGATAAAGGGCGGCACAGTCACCGCCAGCAGCAACATGGGCGCAGGAATTGGCGGCGGCTACGGCTCTGGCACCGGCGGTGCGGGTGGTACGATTACCATCAGCGGCGGCACCGTTACCGCCAGCAGCACGAACGGCGCAGGAGTTGGCGGCGGCTACGGCTACGGCTCCGGCACCGGCGGTGCGGGTGGTACGATTACCATCAGCGGCGGCACAGTGAATGCCAGCGGCCATTTCGGTGCCGGTATTGGTGGCGGCACCGGTGCAACTGGCGGCGCGGGCGGTATTATTAATATTAGCGGCGGTGTCGTTACCGCCAGCAGCACATACATCGGTGCTGCTATTGGCGGCGGCGGTGGCAGCACTGGTGGTGCCGGCGGCACGGTTACCATCAGCGGCGGCACCGTCACCGCCAATGCAGCAACAGACCATTCTGGCGCCATAGCTATCGGCGGCGGCTGCAATGACAGCTCTTGGGTTGCGCCAGATAGCGGCTCGCTGACCATCACCGGCGGCAGCGTCAGCACAAACCGCAGCATCACGGGCGGAACGATCGGCAGCAACACGGCGGTTGCCGCCACCAGCGACGGTACAACACGGGTTTACAAAACCACGGTGAATATGGTTGACACCCTGGGCAAAAACACCGCCCTCGCCGGCAGCAGCAGCGTTACAGATACAAGCTACGGCTTTAACGATGTTTCCACCGACGGTAATGGCAAGCTTTACCTCTATCTGCCGGAGAGTGCCAGTCGCACCGCTACCATCGGCGGCAAGAGCGGCTATACCGGCAGCACAAAAACGGACGATTCCGGCGTGCTTTCGATTACAAGTGGCCTGACCGCGGACCTCATCTTGGGCGTGCCCTACCTCACTGACGCGGGCGCGGCGGCCTCCGCCACCCCCACGCTGGCGGGCACCGTGTACTATCTGGCGGTAAAAGATGGCGCGAACAATGCGTATGCGACCGCGGACGAACTGAAAGGTGCACCCGGCGTCAAATCCATTTCCGTTACCGCGGACACAACGGTCACTCTCACCGGGATGCCGGTGCAGGAGGGCGAATATACCGTCTACGCGGCGCTGATTTCCGCTAGCGGAACCTACAAGTCCGACGTACAGACCCAGAACCTCACCCTTACGCCCAGCGCCCCGGCGGCAGGCGACGCGGCGCTGGATTACAGCGCGGAGACGTTGAAAGCGGCGGACGGCCTCGGCTATTCGCTGCAATATTTCACGAATGCGGATGATGCCACCGGCGGCACGGAAATTACCGCCGCAGGGGTTTCCATTACCGATTTAATCGGCAGCACGGTTTATATCCGCAAGGTGTTTACCGACAATTCCGTGGGCGGCGCGGCACTGGCGCTGGACATCCCGGCTCGGCCCGATGCGCCCGCAGCCCCCACCGGCACGGCAACCGCCACCGGCATTACCGCAACCGCCACTGACGGCGTGGAATACAAGCTTGACGACGGTATATGGCAAACCTCCGACAGCTTTACCGGTCTGACCGCTGTCAAAAGTTACACCCTTTCCGCCCGGTACGCGGCGACGGACAGCGCGTTCGCGTCCAATGCTGCCAGCAGCACCATCAGCACCGTGGCGACGGTTGCCGCACCCACCAAATCGGGCGGCGGCGCAGCCTTTGCGGGCAATACCGTCACGGCGGACAAAACCGCCGTGGGTGCGGGGGAAACCGTGACCTACACCGTCACCGCCATCGATGGCTATACGCCGACCCTGACGGTCGACGGCACGGCGGTGGCTCTGACCGGCACAGCAAGTCCCTATACCTACACCTGCACTCCTGCAGAGGGTACGGAGAATATTACAGCGGAGGCCGTCTTTGCCGGCGCGGCCATCAGCTCGATTTCCGTGGATCCTGTGACGATATTCGCAGATGACGCCCACAACGCTAGCCAGGATACGCTGGAAACCTATCTGAAAACGCTGACCGCCACAGCAAAGGATGACAGCGGCACTGTCCTTGGCATGCTGCCCTTGACCGATGTTTCCACCACCGGCACATGGGATGCCAAGGGTGGAACCTACACCTATACCGCCACGGCCGGCAACGGCATGGCCTGCGATTTCATCGTCACCGTGAAGCCGGTGAATGCCGCCATCACGGCAGTACCCGATATTTCCCTGATGGTGAAGCCTGACGACGGCTACGCCAGCCACGAGGCCATCGGCCTGCCAACTGAGCTGACCGTCACCTATACCGGTGACGGCTACACGCAGAAAACGGACAGTCTCGCCGTCAGCTGGAACGACGTTCCCGCCGATTTCGGCAAGTCCGCAACCACCACGGCTTTTACCGGCACGCTTACCCTGCCCGCATGGGCCACCGGCGTGAATACCACCGCGGCCAGTGTCACCGTTACGCCCAAGAACACCGCCACGGTGAAGGTGACTCAGGCGAACGGAACTTACAGCCAGACCCCTTCCGCCCCGGTCATCACCGTCACCGACAAGGACGGCAACGCACTGACGGACACCGGCAAGCAGACAATCTCTTATTCCGGCACCACCAGCGCCAACGCGACCTACGGTCCCAGCGCAACTGCACCGACGCTACCCGGCAGCTATATCGTCACCGTCACCTACGAGGATGACACCAACCTTGGTACGGGCGCGGTCTCCTTTACCATTACCAAGGCGACCAGCGATCCAGGTGTGGATGACGACAAGGATGACAGCACCTACACCTATGGCGACACCATCACCCTGACTGCCACGCCGGTGATGCTACTGACGCTGGAGGAGGGCATCACTCCACCCGCAGAGAACACCGTAGACTTCTACTACCAGAAATCCGCAACAGAGCTTGTCAAGCTGAATACCTCCGGTAGCATTGCGGTGGATGACACGACTGGCACGGCGACTTTTGTCTACGACACCACGGCCAGGCTACTGCCCGTCGGCACAGACCTGTCCATCATCGCCGCCTACGGCGGCAGCGACGTGCTAACAAGCAGTTTCGACAGCATGACGGTCACGCTAAAGGCAAAGCCACTCTCCGGTGATATTGGCAGCGTCGTCACCAAGACCTACGACGGTAGCGCGGGCTTCTCCAATGTGGCGGTAACGTTGGGTGGAAAAGTCGAAGCCGCAGACGATGTGACCGCTACCGCATCCCTCACCACCGCCGACAAAAACGCGGACAACGACAAGACCGTTGCCACCTGCGTGGTAACGTTGGATGGCGCGGACAAGGCATGGTACACCTCCCCCACCGCTCTCACGGGAACGACGTCCATCATGCCAAGAGCGATTACCGTAGCCTCTGCGCAAGTCTCAGACAAGGAGTATGACGGCACTAGAGAGGCGACCGTCACCGCAGTCACCTTTGGCGATCTGGCGCCCAACGAGAGTCTGATCCCTGGTATCGACTACACCGCTTCCGGTGAGTTTACCTCCGAGGCTGCAAACGTCACCGCCAACGCCATCGTGACGGTCACGCTGACTGGCAACGCAGCCAAGAACTATGAATTCGTAAACGAAGCCGACGGGAAAGCCACTACGATCGCCAGTATCACCACAAGGGCGGTTTCCGGCACCCCGATCATCACGCTGGACCACGACCGAAACGGCGATGGCATCGCGGATGCTGGCGACACCCTCAAGGTAACCGGCACAACCCCGGACGCCGCGCTGTCTTACAGCTGGAAGTTGAACGACGTAGAGGTCAGTACGGACGCAACCTATTCCGTCACCAACGCTGACATGGGCAAAAAACTGGCCGTTACAATCACGGGGTCCGGCAATTACAGCGGAGAGCTTTCCAGCGCCGCATATAAAATCGGGGCGCGAACGCTGACGGGCACGGTAGAAATCACCGGCGCCACCGCTGTGGGCAGCGTACTGACCGCCGCGCTCACCTCCACTTCCGGCACGCCTGCCAAGGACACGGACTACCACGTCCAATGGTATCGTGAGGCAGGCGGCACAGAAACCGCCATTCCAGACGCGACAGGGCTGACCTACACGCTGACCGATGCCGATCTGGGCGCGACCTTAAAAGTGGCGCTGACTGCCGATGTCGACACTTCCGTATTCAGCGGGACGTTGACCTCTGACGGCAAGGACATTCCCGCCATCGCCCCCAGCGCTGCCGTGGTCTCTGCCACAGCAGGCGACACCAAGGTTACGCTGAGCTGGTCCACGCCCTTCAACGGCGGCAGTGCCATCACCGGCTACAAGCTGTATGTGAAGGAGGGTAACGGAAGCTACGGTGCGGCCATTGATTTGGCAGCATCGACCACCAGCTACGAAGCGACCGACCTGACCAACGGCACGGAATATACTTTTAGACTGGAAGCAATCAATACCAAGGGTGCAACCACCTCCGTCGAGGTAGCGGCAACACCCAGCCCCGCATCATCCACAATGCCCACGCCCGGAAGTTCTTCAACTGGAGCAGCCGTCGTCTCTCTGCCCCAGGCGGGCCAGTCGAACTGGCCGGTTCCGGCGCTGCTGATCGTAGGTATGTCTTTGATTCTGTCGGGGTTCTGGCTGGGCCGCAAGCAAAGAAGGTCTGCCCATGAGGAATAGAGCTGGGCGTCCTCGCGCCACAGCTGACTTGTTGTCGTTGGTGACCATCCCATAAAAGTGAGAACCCCAGACTATCAATCGCCATTTGATAGCCTGGGGTTTGTGTTTTCACTGGCAATGAGGTTTGACCTGACCGAATGGGTCGCTCCAAACCGTTATCGCGAACGTGGTTGGCTCTAGTGCTCAGATACGGGCTCAGCGACGGGTAGCGGCGGAGTTGTTCTCTGATATATCCGTCACGGTGCCAGTCTTCTCATACCGACAGAGACTGGCAAGGTCGATATCACCTGTGGTGACCAGGGCGAAGGTGCGAGTAAGGTCTGGGGCTGCGTCCAAGTTGATGTCAATCCAGGTGCCGCTGTTCACATAGAAGCGGTTGTCGCCAAAATAGCGATAGTCGGGAATGTGGGTATGTCCAAAGACCACCACTTCCACCCCGCAGTCTGGATCGTCCAGATACTGCATGCTCGCCTGACCACGGAAATACTCCGGAAGAGAAGTCCCCGTGGCGGCGTCGAGGAAGGAGTTCTTCACTTTGACCTCATTGGCCACCTGACGCGCATCCCAAGTACGCTGGAAATCACGATAGAGAGTCGGCGAGGAGATGGTACCATCCTCCGTCAGTCGTGGGCAGAGATCGTATTCGGAGTACCGTCCTCCAAGCCCATCAAAACATGCGGAGAAGACCTTGTCCTCGAATCCAATACCAGGTGTGTACTGGGTCAGAAGCGAACCCGTCATGATCTTGTAGTGCAGATATGCCCCAAGCTGGTCGATATCGGATGAATCTGGCACGCGGTCTACCGCAGGATAGTCAACCACGTTCGAGGGCTCTCCCTCCGCAACCCACTCCGTGCCCAACTGCGCGTAGAAGTAACCAGGGGGCAAGATGGGGTCGCCCCCATCGGCGATCCCTCGATTCGAAACCGTATCTGGAGCGGAATACACGTCGTAGCGATGGCAGTGCTCGACGACAATCTCGTGGCGGTCGCCCGTCAGATATCGGCCGAGGCCCTTTGCGTCACGAGCTTGAACAAGACCGGGCAACGCCTTAGCAAGAACACCTTCGGATAGGGTCATGTCGTGATTGCCCGGCACATAGACGACCTTGATGCCTGATGCGATAGCTTTGCCAAGCGCGTCGAACACCTCACGGTTATTGGCTATGCACTCCACGAAGAAGGCGTCTGAGTCCTCGTGCTCCGGATAGCTGAGCGGCACGATCCACTCATCGAGAAAATCTCCAGCGATGACCAGCTCTCGGACATCGCCAACCTCGATGAGACCCTCGACGAAGTCCACCAGCAATGGGCGATTGGCTATGTCCTGCGAGAACGCATCGCTTACACCAAGATGCAGATCGCTTATGACGACAATCCTGTCGGCCTTGTCATGCGGCTCCCAAAGCATTTCTTGACCTCACGAATCCTCGAGGGACGGTTCTTGGATGAGAGAATCATACCTCAGCCACATAAATCAAACAAGAAATTATCTCCCTGCATCTAAACCTCCTGTAGCTCGACGTAGACGGTCACGAATTTGCAGTGCCCCAAAGGGCCGACGGAGATTGATCGGTTGACGTGAACAGCCTCGCCGAGATCGCTCTCGCGAAGGTCGACAAAACTAGCGCTCTTGATATCTCGACCGAAGACCATGCGACCAGACGCCTCCTCATGGCACTTGCCGTTATAGAGACGAATAATGATGCCGGGGCGATTCTCCGCCTTCTTGATCGAGCTCACGACCAGATCGCCTTCGATGGACAGCAGCGAGTCGCTCGCCTCGGCAGTACCAACCTTCTCCATCTCTGAGAATATAAGGCGTCCGTTGAGGAAGGGGGCGTACTCGTACGCCGTCAATGGCGTGTTGTAGCCGCGGGCCGCCTGTGCCACGTTAGCCCTGTTGAAGCTTGAGGCAAATGGCTGAAGCCCAAACGAATACTTCATCTTCTTTTGAAGCTGCGCCGCGGGGGTCTCCATAGTTTTCTCGCCCGACGCGCGACCCGGACGATAAAGGAGGTCCTCTTTGCCCATAAACCCGTAGGTCCTAAAGAGCGTCAGGCACAGTATGTTGCCTCTTCCTCCCTCTCGGAGCTCGTCATCCACAATTTCATACTCGCGCACACCCTGTGGGAAGACACCGATGCCTCGATCCTTGTCAAAAAGCCCCACGTAAGATTGCGTGGGCTCGATGGCCATCGGCGGCTCTTGCCACGCATCTTCGGATTGAATCCAGTTGAGCGGCATACCGTCATTCTCTTCTTCCGACGACGCGACGGTCATGCCAAGGCTCTCCCGATAGAGGCTCATGTCTCGCTCGTGAACGTTCTCGCGGACGATGCTACCAAACTGCTCGTCGGCATAGTTGACCCTTGTGGCAAACCCCGCATCAACAAGCACGCAGAGTCGATGTGACAGGGGCTCAGCATTGTCAACCTCGACGTTCATCCCAATAGTCCGTGAGTCCTTCTCGAGAACGACTTCAAGCACAACGGGAAAGTGCGCCTCGGAGACTCCTTCGGCACGAGCAGAAAGGTCCTTTGGGACGATCATGTCAAATGAAATTCTCGCACGCTGAAGAACGCTGGACCCGTCGATGGAAACCGTCGGCGCAAAATCGGTCGAGCGCACAACGAGGTCCGAACGAGGGGGCGAATAGTTGAAGCTATCGCCGTCGTCCCCATTCTCAACAAGAACCGCCTGATGGTCATAGACGGTGCCCCCTTCCTTGCACTCGACACGGAGCGACCCGTCATCATTGACCACCACGCGATAAAAATCATTCTCGAGCGCAGGAAGCGGAGCGAGGGCTTCTTCGCCCGAGTCGCCCTTCACAAGCTCGAGTCGCACAAATCCCATAGGAGGAACGTCATCCACCGCAATCGCAACCGTTGACTCGAATATCGTTTCGGGGATGTCGATATGCCTGCTGGGGTTCAGGCGTATCGTCTGGGCAAGAACGTAATCCGTGAGGTCACGCTTCTCGAGAACCGTATATGGCGCGCTCGAACCATCAGGCATGACCAGGGAGAACTCTTCGTCCGGCAAGTACATCTTGCACGTGACGACACCCGACCTGTCATTCGGCATCGTGTTGAACACCGTCAGGGAATGCTGATCCTCGGTGTCCATCATCCCCGTGACGATAAGTCTGGAATGGAGCTCGACCAGATTCGTGGCGATATCCCGGACCTGTTTGTAGCGCATGCGAACGTCCTCGTTGACCGAGTCGTTGACAGACGAGCCGATGGAATCATGCGCGGCGTTCTCGAACATGAGTTTCCACAACGCGTCAACGGCCCCGCGCGGGTACTCATTGCCAAGGCATTCCGACATGAGCAGGACCGGCTCCATCACGTTGACGACGTAGTTCTGCAATTCGGTGTTTAGCGCCTTGAGGTCAGAGCGCGACGAAAAGATCGAGCGATGAATGCGCATGTGCTTGCCGACCAGCAGCTCGCCCTCAACTTCTTCGAGAGCACCGACCGACCCCCTGAGATCGTCCAGGAACTCCTCGAGGCTCGAGATTCTGTATGTGTTGTCGGGATCGACGGCAGCACGCTGCGCAACGAGCGCGGGAAGGTTCTTTCGAATGGGGGCCTGATCGAAACCCACCGGAAAATAGACGTTATCGGTTGCCGCGCGACCGCCCGCCTTCTCCAGGCATTGGGTCCGCCAGAAAACCTCGGCATCATCTGGGTCTTCGGGAATGTTGCCACCGATGTAGTAGCCATTGGGGATTTGCGATGCGAGGATCGTCGAGCCATCGTCTCCCCGCCAGACAAAGTCCGTATGCTTGGCCATGTCGTCCGAGACGCCGCGCCAGAACAGCGTGCTGTCGATCCCGAACGCCCGGTATATCTGCGGCATGTTTCCGGCCTGGCCAAACGAGTCGGGAACGTACCCCACGCTCATGCAGCCACCCAGCTCATCGGCACGCCGCATCCCGAAGTACATGTTCCTAACGATGCTCTCCGCGCTGACGACCATCTGGTCGGTCTGTGTGTACCAAGGACCGATCACGAGACGGCCCGCACTAACAAGACTGGAAAGACGCTCGGTATCCCCGGGTCTCCAAGCCAGGTAGTCGTCCACGAGACATGATTGGCCATCGAGCATGAAAGACGTGAAGTCGGGAGCGCTCTCAAGAGTGTCCATGACATCCTCGAGGTCCTTCTGCAAATATATCTTCGAACGCGAGGTCGTAAAGTACCACTCGCGATCCCAGTGCGTGTGCGCCACGACATGGATGTCTTTTCCCATTTGTCATCCAATCCTTGTGTCTACTCCCTCGCATGTTCATCGAACGTCCGGACGTCGCCACCCACGCGACGCCCGGACTCGAGGAGGAAGAGCCTGATTCGAAGAGCTACTCGAAGGAAATATCGATGTCATCTTCACTAATGGTCTCGTCTTCTGCATCGGGATCGACATTGAAGTCGACGAGTGCGGGAGCCACAAAACCAATGAAGAGAGCGCCGATTGCGATGCCGATAAGATAGCCCCAGGGGTTCGTCATGGTAATGAACCCGTACATACCGCCGAGAGGGGGAATGATGGCGTCAGTACCGAGGGCGGCGCAAACGCCGGCACCAAGGGCGGCACCGATGACGTTGACGGGGATGAGTCGGCTCGCCTTGACGAGGGTGAAGGGAATCGCGCCCTCGGTGATGCCGACAAAGCTCATGGCCCAGTTGCCCATCGCGGAGTCGCGCATCGAAGTCGAGAAGCGAGACTTGCGAACGAGGGCGGCGATGGCATAGCCGAGCTCCGGGATGACGATTGCGCAGTTGACAAACACCGCCGGGGTATAGATGCCCTCGGCAAGAAGGACGTTGCCAGCCATCCACGCGGCCTTGTTGACCGGACCACCCATATCAAAGCCAATCATGGCCCCAAGCACCGCTGCCATCAAGATCTTGTTGGTGCCACTGGTACACATCTCACGCAGCCAGTTCACGATGGCATCGTTAATGGCCGCGAGGGGCGTTGCGAGGATGACGGAGATGATCGCAACGACAACGGTCCCTATGAGGGGAAGGATCACGAGAGGCAAAATGGACTGGGCCGAACCGGTGATCTTGATGTTCTTGAGTGCCCACTTAACGAGATAACCCGCGATGAAAGCATAGAGCACAGCACCGAGGAAGCCGGCCTTGGTACTCGTGGCGACGGCACCCGCGACAAAGCCTGCGCCGATGGCAGGTTTGTCGGCGATTGAGTAGGCGATGAAGGCGGCGAGGACCGTGTTGACAAGACCGATGCCGGTCCAGCCAACCTGTTGAATCTGATAAAGAAATCCTAGGAAGCCAGTGAGGTCCTTCGTAAGGCTCGTCGTTCCCATAAAGAGCGCGATAAGCGTGGGAAGCGCGACCACGAGCGACGAGCCGATAATCAGCGGCAGCATATAGCCGATGCCGGTCATCAGATGGCCCTTGGCCTCCGAAAGAAACTTTTTCATCTCTTTGTCCGTTCTCTAATCCGTGCAAATGCATGACTCACGTGGCAAGCCATTTGCTTGTCCCCGGATCATTTGCATGTGAAGTTTTGTTTGGGGCTATTTTTTTGAAATGACTGCTGAGACACACTTCCTGATGACGGCTTCCGGTGCCTTGATGCACGCGTTAATGTCAACGCGAATGATTGGCTTTCCCTCGAATCGACCCATGCCCTGAATTTTCTGGTCAGAGGCGATCAAGACGAAGTCAGCGGCCTTTGCCTCATCATCCGTAATGGCATTGACTTGGCCCATGCTGCCTTGCTGCTCAATCTTGACATTGTGGCCGAGGCTCTTTCCAGCCCTCTCGAGCGCCTTGGCCGCCATGGGGGTATGGGCGAGGCCAGCCGGGCACGCTGATATTCCGACGATGTTCATTTCTCCTCCTCTCGAATCTGAATGGCTTCGTTGATGTAGCTGACAAGCTCAACAGGGTCGGCAACCATCCTGACCTCATCTCTGAACTCATCCTCAAGAAGACAGGTGGCGAGTTCCGAAATCATCCGCAAGTGAATGTTCCCGTCGTTCTCGATAGGAACGAGAAGAACGAAGAAACATTGCGCGGGCTCTTCGTCCATGGCCTCCCAAGGGATGGGATTTTTTGATCGAATGAAAAAAACCTCAACCTTTTTTACATTGCTGCTCTTCGTGTGCGGAATGGCAAAACCATCCATGAGACCAGTTGTAAACTGTTCTTCGCGAGCCATCAAATCGGCTGCCAGGGCATCAGGCTCATCCGTGACCCCAAACTCCGCCGCACGTTCTGCGACAAATGCGAACAGCTCGCTCTTGGAAGCCGCCTCGACGCCAAAGAAAATGTCACGCTTGCTCAATAGCTTTCTTGTGGACATTATGTTTACCTCCTTCTGGCAACAGTTTTAGCAGCTGCAAGGAAGACGCTCAATGGAGCTGACTTCCGGCTGCAAACGGAAAACAGCAAGGCGCGTGCGACGTCATTTCCGAAAGGGCGCGGAAGAACAAAGCAAGGTCGTCGCCCTGCCGTCGCGCTACGCTCGACAATGGTGCGCCCTAGGATTGCGCCCATTCATGCGAATGCCGAGGGGAGGCTGCCGTGTCAGAAAACCGTAGGTTCGACCGCATCCTCGATGCCGTGCGGGGCTCAACTTTCACGCCCGTCACCCAGCTCACCGAAGCTCTGGGCATCACGGACAGGACGCTTCGTAATGACATTAAGCGCTTGAACCTCACGCTCGTCGGCCACGGCGCACGCATCTCTCTCAAGCGAGGCGCCGGATATCACCTCGTGCTCGATGACGAGGACTCCTTTGCTTCCTTTGTCGAAGGACAACAAGGAGGAGAGGGTGACCCCGACCTCTCCTCCGCTGACAGCAGATTTCGCGTTCTGCTTAAAACGCTCCTCGAAAGCAAGGGCTTCATTACGGCCAACGAGCTCGCCGACAAGGTCATCGTCGGCGACAGCGCCATACAGGGTTATATTCGCCAGGCGAAAGACGTTCTCGGACGCTATGGCATCGGATGCATTAGCAAGCGCGGCGAGGGCTTCAGGCTATTTGGCCGCGAAGAGGATCGGAGGGATTGCTTCGCCAACGAAGTGATCGACAGGTCGTACAAATCATACGCGACCAACTTCTCAGTAGACGAGCAGGTGCTTTTCGAGCAGATTGATCTCTATGAACTCGCCGACATAGTCAAGCGCGGACTTGGCTGCTCAGCCATCTCCATCACGGACTATGGGCTCAAGAATGTCATGATTCACTTTGCTCTCATGATTTCGAGGGTCGAAAGCGATTGCATCGTTGAGCAGACACCCCCATCAATCGCCTATCCAGACGAGGTCAAGAACTTCTCGACGTCTGCCTGTGACGAAATCGAAAGATCGTTTCGGATACTGGTCCCCGAGGCAGAACGCTCCTACATCTGCAGGCATCTGCTCATGAACGCTCGCGTTCCAGACAGCCAGGTAGACAAATGCTGGGTCGACGCCCGCATCGACCAGATGCTGGCGCTCATCAAAACCGATTACGGCTTTGACCTCAGCGAAGACGAAGCGCTCAAGCAAGGACTCTCCAACCACATCGGATCGATCTTCCGCGCCGTCGAGGTCGGCAATCCGGTTCGCAACCCACTCATCAACACAATCAAGATGAGCTTTCCGCTCGCGTTTGAAATATCGCTCATGGCCACTTCGCGAGTCTTTTGCGAAAAGCCCTACGTCTTTGACGAGGAGAACGTCGGATACGTCGCGCTTCATATCGGTGCGGCCATCGAGAGGCGATCCAAGAAACGTCCGGATCGCCTAAGGGCGCTCATCGTCTGCAGCTTTGGAAGGGCTGCGGGTGTTGCCCTAAAATCCAGGGTCGACAGCTTTTTCTCCGACTCCGTTGAGACCGCCAACTGTATTTCGTTCCAGGATTACTCATTGCTGACAGCCAGCGAGGTCGACAGCTTCGACTTCATCGCATCCACCGTGCCCCTTGAAAACTGTCCCAAACCCACGGCCCTTGTGGACATCGGCCTCGGCCCGCGGGATGTAAAGGCAATTTCACGCCTCGTTTCGACCCAGCAGGAAGAGGCCTTCGAACAGATTCGTCGCTTCTTCTCACCTGGGTGTTTCCGCCTCGTGCCCAGGCACGTCGAGAAGGACACTCTCCTCGAAATGATGTGTAACGACCTTCAACAGGATAGTCTTGTCGATGATGCGTTCTACGCATCCGTCCTAGAGCGCGAGCGCGTCGCAGACACAAGCATGAATGATGTGTTCGCCATTCCACACACGATGAAACCGCAGGCGATCAAGACGCATGTCGCCGTTGCGATTCTGCAGGATCCGCTCCGCTGGAGTGAGCAGGGGGACAGCGTACAGATAGTTTTCCTGCTGGCAGTCGAGCCAGGAGACCATATAGAAATGGAGCATCTCTACGATCTGCTGGTAAGGATAGTCGAGGACAGGCATCTCCAGCAGGAGCTTATTTCCGTTGAGTCCTACGAGATGCTCATGGACGTTCTTGCGACGGTCGTATAGAGACCACTAGCTTGGCCTTTGTTTACTCCCACTCGATGATAAGCGCTACAAGTAGATGAGGTCATCGATTTCGATTCGTACCATCTACCAGAACTTTCTTCGACCAGCCTCGATACTTATCTGGTGCTCATGAGCTCTGCGAACGGTCGCCCAGCAATTAATCACAGGCTCGAGTCCATCGCGCATGCCACCGTTGTCGCACGCAAGCTCACCGATGCGCGCGGGCAACAACAAGAGGCGCAAGTACCAGTCCTAGCGTCAATCAGTCTCGACCATGGTGTGTGGCAGAACCTCTCCTTGAGAGCACCAACCTTGACGGAAGAACCAATTTCGACAAGCATTGTATCCCTCGCCCATGAGCTACCGAGTCAGCATATGTCGTAGTAGTGACGAGCATGACGCTTGGAGATGGACCGCATCACCTGTTGGTAGAGCGTCTTCGGTTCGTGCGGGACGCGGCGCAAGTCCTCGTGAAATGATGGTAGCTGCCCCTCGCTCGACGCCTTCATCGCCATCTCCTCGCAAGCGAGAGCCCGCCCGTTCGAGTCGTAGGCGAACTTGTGCTGGGTCGCCTCATAGACGCCACCATCGATGTGGCGAACCCTCATCTCATACCGAGCGCACCAAGCACCTCGTCCGCGGTGCCATAGGAAGGCTGCGCCCCCATGCGTGTGGCTGCGAAAGCAGAAACGGCCGAAGCCATCTCTGCTGACTCCGCGAGCGAGTACCCCGAGGCAAGGCCTGCGAGCATGGTTCCCATGAACGCATCACCACACCCGGTCGTGTCCGTCGGCACCACCTGATAGGGATCGATGCGAACACAAGGGCCGCCATCGACCACCACGGAACCTCGAGCCCCGAGCGTCACGATCAGGCGGTCGAATCCCAGATCTGCCGCTGCGGACGCAAGACCATCCCAGTCATAGCGTGCCGGATCGTCGCCATACGGACGTTCGAGGCCCGTGCAGTCAAAGAACTCCTGTTCGTTGAAGAGAAACACATCCGCAGCATCGACCAACTCGTGAGGTAGCTCACCAGACAGAGGCGAGCAGTTAAGCAGCACCTCGACCCCGTGGTCATGGCAGACTCGCGCACCCTCAACCACCGCTGGGAGGGGACTCTCGAGACAGAGACCAAGCACTGATGTCATGCATAGGCTGCGCGCACATTCTCCCACCAGCGCGGGAGTGAGTAGGTCGTTCGAACCTGGTGAGTATGCGATGGTGTTTTCCCCGGCAGCATCAACGACGATGAGCGTGGCTGCCGTTGGAGCATCACATCTCCTGACGAATCGCGTATCAACTCCCGCCTTGCCAAGGGAGGTCATGAGGAACTCGGCATTTGAGTCTCCCCCGATAACCCCCACCATCATGACATCCGCTCCGAGGGTGGCTGCACATACCGCCTGGTTTGCCGACTTCCCACCTGGCGTCAGCTTGATCCCATCACCACGAACGGTCTCACCGGGATGAGGAAGGTGCTTCACCCGAATGGAATAGTCGGCATTCATTGACCCGATCACTGACACCTTGCCAGAGACGCCATTCAGAAGTCTCTCGAGCAACCTCGCACGATCACCATCCATTATCCGGATCCTCCTCCACGTTTAGGCCGTTCGCATCGCATTTGCGATGACGTGCCCTACTCCTCGCCCCGTGTCCTTGCAGTCGCAATCCCATCACCATCGCTGGCATGCCCGTCATACTCGTCAAGCGCGACAACGGACGACTTGGCCCACTGGAGTGACGAGGCGGCCGTGAACCCAAACCAGATGACACCCACGCCTGCGACAACAGCGAGAACGGCCCATGCCGCGTCGTTCCCGACCCTATACAACGAGACATAGGCCGCACACAGGAGGGCGGCGAGGGCTGCCATCAGGATACGGTCCCTCCGCGAGACCATGGCTACCTTGATTGCTCCCATAGCCTCGGCCCTAGCCACATCCGCACTCATTAGGCAACCCTCCGAGTGCCCCCGTCCCCTTCCCGCCTTCGTCTTCATGGTCCTCTCATTCCTCCCTCGCATGGGCCCGGCCCTACCGAACCATGCACCAAGAATACGTTCGTGCATCGTCACCGACGGGAAATGGGAACACGCCGACGATGATGCACGAACGCCATATCAAGACGAGGATGTCTACGCTGAAACGGCCACGACACCCGTCATGCCGAAGACAAGGCCCAGCACCATGATTCCGATGATGATCCAGACCACGTTGACCTTCTTCTGCAGAAGCCACATGCAAAAGAGGGTGAGGGAGAACGGGACCAGACCCTTGAAGATGGCGTCAAGGTAGGTCTGTATCTGGACCGCATCCGCGTTCGGCACGGGAATCGCAAGGGCACAGCTGAACTTGACAAAGCTCGCCGCCATGGCACCAATCATGAGCAGGCCCAAGATACCCGCAGCCTTGGTCAGTATCCTCATGACGCCAGACGCATACGCCTTCGAGAGAAACGAGCTCCCCAGCTTGTATCCGAGGACGGTCATCCACCAACGGCAGAGCATGGATGGAATGTTGTAGATGAGCAGGAACAGGATGGGTCCGAGCGCCGATCCCGTGGATGCGATCGAGATGCCCACGGCAGCGGCGATGCAGCGAAGCACGCCCCAGAAGATGGCGTCGCCGAGACCTGACATGGGACCCATGAGCGACGCCTTGACGGCATCGATCGAGCTGGTGTCGAAGCCTTCGACCTCGCTGTTCTCCTTCTCCATGGAGGCCACGAGACCCATGACGAACGTCGAGACGTTCTCGGTCATGTTGAACCACGTCGTGTGGCGCATCATGGCGTCGCGACGCTCGTCCTCCGTCTTGTAGTAACGACGGAAGGCTGGAATCATGGAATAGATGAAGCCATCGGAGCCTGCCTCCGCCTCGCCTGCCCAGAAGCAGTACTCGGTGAACGACCTCCAATAGATGCTATGGAGCATCTTCCTGTCCTCAGGGGACAGATCCTTCGCGCTCATGTTGACGCGCATCTCCTGCGGGTTCCTCTCGATGCCTGCGCTAGAACCTGAGCTCTGGGCGCTACCGTTTATCTCACTCATGCGAAGAATGCCTCCTCGTCGCTCTTGGATATAGCCGGGCTCGCACCGTCCGCCGTGTCGGTCGTTCCCTTAGCCTTCTCGAGATCAAAGACCTCCTTGTCTCGCAGCGAGGTCACGACCACGACCACGATTCCGAAGGCGGCAACGCCAACCATAGGAAGTCCCAGATAGGAGACCAGGATGAAGCCAAGGAGGAAGTACACGGCCAGCTTCTTGTCCCAGAGCATCTTGAGGAGCATGGCCATACCAACGGCAGGCAGAAGGTTGCCAGAGGCGGTGAAGCCTGCAATGACCGTTGCGGGAATCTGGCTGATCATCTGGCTGACGGGTTCGGCACCGAGCAGGACGCCGAAGAACGTAGGCAGGCAGCAGAGACCATACTTCACGGCCCATCCGCCGAAGTGGACGAGCTTGATTCTGCTCTCCTTGCCGGAAGCCGCGGCCCTATCGATGAGGGGAGCACCAAGACTCGAAACGGAAAGGTGCATGAACATGTAGAACAGGCCGGCAAGGAGCCCGATGGGCACGGCCAGCGCGATTGCCACGCCCTGGTCCATGTGCATGACCACGACGAACACAACGGCAAGGGTCGTTGCGGTCACGGGCTCGGCCGTGACGGCACCGCCGATGTTTACGGCGCCCATGAAGATTGCCTCGAGGGCAGCACCGATCATGACGCCCGCGGGGATGTTGCCGAAAATGGCACCTGCCACGAGACCTGCCACGAGGGGGCGCTCAGACATGCACTGACCGAAGATGTAGTTGCCACCCAGGCTTATGAAAGCAGCCAGGAAGGCGAGCAACGCAGTACCAAGCATTGATAGAACCTCCTTATTCTTGCTCTTAGTGGAGACCTTCCTTGAAGGTCCTCAGAGCCTGCCGATAATGTCAGAAACATCAGTCTTAAAATCATTTGGCGTCGTCTGGTGATAAACGTCCACACCTGTCAAACAGAGCTCGCGAGCAGCCTCGACCTCGGACTTCGTCAGTTCGACACCGGTAATAACCTTGGTCTTCTCGTTCGCCTTCGCGCCATCGAAGCGACCGACGTTCGCCATGTTCACCTCGCTGATCTCACCGGGGCAACGCCTTACGAGCTCGAGGGCATCCCGCACACAATTCGTGAGCACGAAGATTCTCATTCCCTTGCCACGCGGATCATTGATCGCACGGACGGCATCATCAACGGTTTTTACGAGCAGTCGCTGCGAACTGGGACAGGACATCTTAAGCGTCGAGCTGACCGCCTCGCTTCTTGCAGCCGCGTCGTTGGCTACGATAATTCCCCTGGTATCCAGGAACTTCGACCACATGAGCGCCACTTGGCCGTGTATGAGTCTGTCGTCAATCCTGACCTGTACAATCATGCATCCTCCTTTCCTTGTCTCGAGCGCCTACGTTCTGGGATGACCTATGAACCTATGCAAAGAAATCGTTCTCCTGGGCAGCGACATCGCTCGGGTCCCCGTCGTTCCTCCCCTCGTCAATCGTGATGAGCTTGAGCTGGCCAGACGCTTGAGTCGCGATTTCGGAGACCTTTTCGGGAGTGAGCCTGTCACCTGTGAGAAGGCACTCGATTACCACCGCAAGGTTCGTCCCGGTCACATGCATGACACCATGGACCTCAGGCCTTTCCTGAATGACCTTTTGAAAGACGCTGCCGCCAAGAATATCCGTGAAGATGACCGACTCGTCACCCTCGGCACCGCCTTCGATGAAATCGCGAACAGCCGGGACATAGTCGCTGTCATCGACATAGCAGTCAATGGCAGTAATGGCCTCGCATGGACCAGTGAGTATCTCGACCGAGCTCTTGATGCCGCTTGCCATGTGTCCGTGGCTCATGATCAGGAAACGCTTCATTGTCTTCCGCCCTCCCCTCCGAATTTGCCTGGTGAACCCTAGAGGCTGAAGTGATTGGGATTGAGCAGCTGGAGCTTCTTGGCTACGAACGCGTGGGCATCGTCGGCACAGCACGATCCGAGACTCACCCCATCGCCGTCATAGACCTTTCCGCCTGCGATGTGCTTCTCGACGGAGTGATAGATGCAACGGAAGTACTCGGTCGCAATATTGAACTTACTCATGCCGAGGTTTACGGCCTCCTGCATCTGGTCGTCGGGGATACCCGAGCAGCCATGCATGACGAGGGGGAGGTCGACAGCAGCCCCGAGCTCCTTGATGCGATCGAAGTCAAGGTCAGGCTCCCTGCAGTAGGGACCATGGGCATTGCCCACGGCCACTGCGAGCGAGCCGCAGCCGGTCTTCTCGACAAAGTCGACGGCTTGGTCGGGTCTCGTGTAGTAGTCGGTATTGACGATGTCATCCACGCTCGAACCTTCGCCCACATGGCCCAGCTCGGCCTCGACGTCCACGTCGAACACCTTGCCGATGTTCACGACGTCGCTAGTAAGCCTGACGTTCTCCTCGTACGGGAGAGACGAGCCATCGACCATGACGGAGGGGAAGCCGTCACGAATGCCGCCGACAGCGATGTCATATCCCTTTGAGTGGTCGAGGTGCACCGCGACGGGCACGCTCGCCTTGCGCGCATATTGGCAGGCGGCAAACGCCATGACGTTCACGGGCATGTAGTCACAGAACCCCGGATAGTACTGGACGATGATGGGGAGGCGCTCGTGTTCGGCGGCCTCGATTGCAAAGCGGACTGTCTCCGGATTAATCGAGTTTATCGCAGGTACACCGTAATGATGCTTCGTGGCATCTTCGAGCAGGTCCTTCACTTTTACGAGCGCCATAGCCAACCTTTCAATCTTCGCTAATATGCCCTTGCCGGAACCGAACGGTCGATTCTCGGCCTTCGATATTAAATCGAATTTCATTATGGGATTATTTTTCGTGCTTATTTTCCGTAAACGGTACATGATTATCCGTGAGTTGCATAGTCCACCAAGTGGCCCATAGTCATCCTGGTTTTTATATTAGGTGATATTAGGTTGTCTATCTGGTATTATCTAATTGCTTCACAGTAAGCCATAGCCATTGAAAATGAATCACATTGCGAAACCAAATTTCGCAATCGAGGAGCTTACAGGAGGAATCATGGGGCAGAGCGTCAGCGTCACCGATACAATTCTTGCTTCATATAGCGAGCTCTCTCTCTCAGAAAGACAGATTGCGGACTTCATCCTAGAAAACCACGACAAGGTATCTTCCTTCAATGCCTACGAGATTGCCGTCAAATCAGACACATCCCGAGCGACCATGTCCCGTTTTGTGAGAAAGCTCGGGTTCGACAGCTTCGCAGACCTCCGCCTCGCATTCGTACGAGAGGAGCGGACCGCCTCGGGGGCATCGCTCGAAAGCGGCAACGACATTTCGCTCTCCAAATCGAAGGACTCCCTTGCCTACATCCTCCAGAACAAGATAGAGGAGCTTAAGGGCACGACAGCATTGCTCGATGAAAAGGTTCTCAAGCGAGCGATAAACACGATCGAACAGTCGGATATGGTGCTCGTCTCAGCCGTAGGCAACACGCTCGCCGTTGCGCAGAACGCCTCGTACAAGCTCTACCAAGCCGGCATTAGAAGCTCCGCTCCCCTCTCCGTCGACGGTAGCGTGCAGCTCGCGCTACAGCTCACGGGCAGAGATTGCCTCATGATACTTTCAAGCTCGGGATACTCCAAAAGACTCGAGCCGGTAATGGACAACGCGAACGACGTGGGGGCGACGACGATCGTCATCACTGACAACGTCGATTCGCCGTTAGCCAAGAGGGGCGACATCGTGCTCCAGACGATGACAAGAGACGCCCTGCTTGCAAAGGGATTTCACTTCTCGCAGAATTCCCTCAACTACATGATCGAGATTCTCTTCCTCTTCCTTTGCCATAACGCCAACGACCTCGAGGAGAAGAATCGTCTCTTCTGGAAGACGGCACGACAGGATCGGGAGCCCGAGGAGTGCATATAGGGCCGTGTTATGGTCAGCAGGTACGAGGGCTAGTTCTTGGTGAGCATCAACACGCAGAGAGTGCGGCGCCCTATCGGGGCGAGTCATACGCTGAGATGTTGGGACATGGAGGGGCTCGCTTCTGGTTGCAGGCCTAGACAATCCATAGCTTCGGGGAGTCTCTCCTGTTTGTCACGTCCCATTCTGCAAACAACGTCCTGACGTACGACAACAAATAAAGAGTATTTACGCAAGACCGAGGAGTGATACGTATGACCCGCGGAAACGCAATTCGGTTGCGCACAGCTGACTACATGTCCGAATTTTTCGAATACTAGGAAGAACACCCCCACAACTGAAGAGTGACGATTTCCGACTAGAGAGTAATTGTCCCGAACAGGGGGAATGCAATATTCGGGAATCGTACTGACTACATAATCGATGGCTCGCTTGAAACGACTTCGGTCGAACTCCATCTGCTTCACGCGAAAACCCGTTTGTGCTCGAACCTAGAACGACGCCTACTTGCCCTTGAAATCCGAGTCCGTGAACAAGGTCTTAAGGTGACTTGCCGTGGCCTTATCGATGGGAGAATGGGCAAGGGGGGTGCGCCCATAATCCTGGAGGCTTCGAGTCAAGGAGAAGCGCTCGTGGCGTATCCAAAAGAAGTACGAGAGTCTCTGATCGGCTACTGCAATGATGGTCATTCCGTCCGCGAGGCGCAGAAGAAGTTCGGCATCAGCAAGTCCACCGCGTCGTTGTGGTCGCGCGCCGCCAACGGCAGCAGGAGAAAGTCCTCGCCACATCCAGTAAAGTATCCTGAGAAGACGGTGCGTCTAGCGATAGGCCTTGCATACGGAAGCAACGGCTTCACGCTGACCGAGGTGGCCCATATGCTTGGGATCTCCGCGCCCACCGTCTGCAGCTGGAAGAGAAGGTACGTGGACGGTGGAATCATGGAGATACCCGAAATCCCTCCCGAAGAGGTGGCGAACGCAGTCGGAACCGACCTCGAAGGACTGGGCGAAGAGCAGCTCAAAGCAATGGTGCGCGAGCTCGAGCTCAAGAACGCGGCTCTGGAAGAGACGGTGAACGCTTCAGAAGGAGGGAGCATCGACGGGTTGACCAACGCTGAGAAGGCGCTGGCCGTCGATGCGCTCGTCCCCAGATTCGGCGTTACGGATTCCCTGCGTGCCATGCGCATGGCATCGAGCAGCTACTACTACATCAAGGCGGCCAAGGCGGCACCCGACAAATACACGGAGGCCCGCGCCGCCGTCGCCGAGGAGTTCGAGACGGCGAAGCGAAGGCGCGGCTATCGCTACATCCGCATGCGGCTACGCGCGCGGGAGAACCCGATAACCCTGTCCGGCAAGGTTGTCAGGCGCCTTATGGCCGAGGAAGGATGCGTCGTGGCCTACGGCAAGAGAAAGCGCAGATACAGCTCCTACGCGGGAGAGATATCGAAGGCTCCGGAGAACCTCGTCCGGCGCGACTTCCGTGCGAGCGGGCCGAACAGGCTTTGGCTCACCGACATAACCGAGTTCCATATCGATGCCGGCAAGGCCTGTCTTTCTCCCATGATCGACTGCTTCGATGGCTTCCCGGTGGCGTGGACGATCGGGACGAGCCCCAACGCCGAGCTGGTCAACGAGATGCTCGGGGATGCCTGTCGGAAGCTGGCCGACGACGAGCGCCCAGTGATCCATAGCGACAGAGGGGCTCATTACAGATGGCCGGGATGGATTGCACTCTGCGAGAGGAACGGGCTGGTCCGATCGATGTCTGCCAAGGGGTGTTCGCCGGACAACTCCGCATGCGAGGGGTTCTTCGGCCGACTCAAGAACGAGTTCTTCTACTACAACGACTGGGGCAAGGTCTCGATCGAGGGGTTCATGGAGGAACTCGATACATATATGCATTACTATGCGGAAGAGCGAGAGAAGGAGTCACTGGGGTGGCTCAGCCCGCTTCGATACAGAAAGAGCCTGGGCATCGCAGCCTAGGCGTCTCCAGTAAAAGGGGCGCACCCCCAAGCCTATTGGCCTTGCTTGAGCTTTTGTCCGAATCGGTTTGAAGTCCAATCAATACAATGATATGCATTAGGGGTTCTCTGTCTGAAGGGAGCATTAGATTCTGCAAACGTCTCATCAATTGAAAATCACTGGACTGATTGTCTCGCAGGGGTGTCAGCATGCGGAAAACACTCTTTTCCTGCAAGAAGCGTAGCGTGAGTAAATTTGGAGAAGCCAATACCCTGATTGACCGCTTTAATCGAATGGGAGCACAGCATGCCTATCGACTTCAATGAAAACCGGGCTGAATACTTTCCTGCACCCGATCTTGCAGCGTCGTACTACTTCGAACGAGCTGGTGAGGTTTTGGAAAAGTGGACCATGCAGAACATCATAACCGTGAATGACGCCATCGAGATACATCAGTGCAAGTTAATTGCAGAGGCCTACGGAAATTTTCTTAAAAGCGCGAACCACGCTGCGCTAACCGAGTCCGCTGGGAGGCTTTTTGACGCCGGGTGCAGAGTGGTTTCGAGTCTCATCGAGAGCGAAAGCCTCTCGACGGTCTTTGATGGCGTTGAGCAGCAGTACACGGAACGTTTCTGGGAGTTTCTTGCCGCGGCGAACCTATGGAGCAATGTGCCGATTGAGAGCCTCGAGTCTCTGCTGGATGCTTTTCCAAATCAGATTCCATGCCTTTTAGGATATCAGCAGGTGGTGAATCGGTATGATGCATCGTTGGCTGAGGCCATGCGGGCCAATGCCCATATTTCAGCTGAGGCCATCATCGGCGCTTTCGCCGTGGCCGGCAATGATAGTAGGCACCTTTGCTTGCCGCAGTCGCTGTCAAATGTCGATGTTGACCAGGTTATGCTGTCCTATCTTGGTTGCACGCCTCCAGATGTAAATCTCAACCATGTTCGCATCCTTGCCAGGTGGCCGTCTAGTGCAAACGGCAAATACAGCCCATCTCCCGAAGTGAGAGTTACGGCGCAGAGGCGTACTAGATCCTTGGAGAGGGAGATATTCCCCAATCCAAATGACGGCGTGCGCTTTGGCTCGGTGGTGCAGTTCTCGCCAGAACAGAAGGCTTGCAAGAAGGCTAGGTATAAGGATGGTGTCCTCGAGCGCACGTTTGGCATGGAGTGGCTTCGGGAATACGCTGATCCAGCGACTATACTCAATAACTTCCTCTACGTCTTTGATCTTGTAGGGAGAGACGGCGTGCTGAATTGCGCCTCACACGGACGGACCGGATCGACGCTGCTAAAGGCCATGGGCCTACATCCTCATGACGAGTATCAGATGACGCTTGAAGCAAGAATAGAGAACATGGCCGCGCTCGAAGAGGTTTTTGGATACAGGAGGCTCCTGCTTGAGAGCAAAATAAGGCTCGAGGATGCGATTGGGTGGTTCTTCAACGACTATATCAAAGATGAGTTTGAAATCGAGGGCTTCAGCATCAGTCTCCCGACCGAGGAGACATCTTGGCTGGACAAGTGCAAGGCAGTCGGACCCGAAATCGAACGCGCGCTTAGGGCATTCACATTGTATGTAAAGAATGGGTCCATTGATACTGACTACTTCCCGTACGTAACCATCAAAGGCTTCGGGGGGGTTCCCTCGCTGCTCGACAGGAAGTACCTTGTTGAGGGCGAAGAATTCGAACTTCCTGCCAACTTGCTTCTCAGCGACCAATCGCCACTCGCACACTCGTCTACACATCCAAAAGACGGTCGCGAGTTCTGCAGGCTGGTAACGCGTTTGCATCTTACGGAAAACGATTTTTACGAGGTCTATCGTCCTCAACTAAAGTATTTAATCGACAACGGATTCGTGGAAACCGAAGACGACGGTATACTACAACTGACTTCGCGGGCGCGTCTTATCGAGCTGGTATGGAAACGAGGGGCGGCAAGGCGTAGGGATTTCGTCCGCTATTCTGAGCAAATCGAGAAACTGGTGTCGGAGAAGGCGATAGCATACTCGAGCGCCCTGTTCTCGCCGGATGAAGCAGACTACCTGAGCTATATGCTAAACAATGCAAAGTTCAGCAATGCTCTGGCGCTGAGGAACAAATACGACCATGGATCTGGCTCGGTATCCGACTTCACAGAGAAAGAAATGGAATCCGACTACTGCCTCATGCTAGCGGCACTGGTCGGCATTGTGCTGAAAATCAATGAGGAGCTATCGTACGCGACCGGCAAGGGTGGCCTTGATGCTTGCTACCTAGTCGACTGGCCGTTGGCAGAAGAATGAAGGTCGGACGAGGAAAGAAGGGGCCGGACGAAAAGTTGTACCAGGATTGGTCTAGATTTGAGTCCAGATGGTTCATTACACAGAAGAACAGAAGAAGACAGGCCTCGAGATGCTCGTCGAATGCAGAACGGTTACCGAAGCTGCGCCCAGGCTTGGCCATCCATCCCGAAGCGTGTTCTATCGTTGGATCGAAGATGACGATGCTGCCAGGAAACGTGTCGAGGGCAGGATGTTTTCACACTAAGAGACGCCGCCATAGTTCCCATGGCGGAGGGCGGGAAGAACGTCCCGGGAACCTTGTGAGGCGCAGGTTCCATGCAAGGGAGCCGAACGGACCGCGGCTCACCGACGTCACCGAGTCCGGACTCGGGTTCGGCAAGACGCATCTGTCACCGATCATGGACTGCCTCGACGACGAGGTCGTTTCACGAAGCGCTCCGCAGAATCCCGACGCGAAGTTTGTAGGTACCATGCTTGGAGATGCGACACCAGCACCCAGAGAGGACGAAGGGCCCGCCCTCCATTCGGATGGCGGAGTTCATTATTGGTGAGGCCGCTGGATCAGGAGGTGCGATGAGGCCGGAATAGCCAGATCGACGTCAAGGAAGGCCTGCTCCCCGGATGACAGCACATGCGAAGGCCTTTTCGGCAGACCCAAGAATGAGTTCTTTTACTACAGGGATTGGCAGGATGTAACGGCCGAGGAATTCATGGCGATGCTTGATGAGTGGATCAGATACCATAACGAGGACAGAATCAAGAAGTCACTTGGCTGGTTGAACCCAAACCAGTATGGGAGAAGGCTTGGTTCAGCCGCTTAGGTTCGTCCAAAAAAGTCCGGGTCTACTACCAAAGGCTCATACATGGACAGCTTGACGGATGCCGTCTTGAAGCTCATGTCTGCGAGTATGAGGAGGGGTGGTTCGAGTTCAATCGCAACTGGCACGAACCGCGCGCAATTGGAAAATACATATCGCCACTCTCGAATCCAGTCGCCATAGCGGGCAGTCACTGCAAGCACCCCGTGTGGAGAGTCGAGAATACCACGCACGAAATCGTCGGCACAGACTTTGACTGGTATCGGTTGATTGGACAGAAACATGGAACACGAGATGAAATTCACAGAGGTGACCTCAACCTACGAGCTTAGAGGCGGGATTCTCGGCGGACCAAAAGTTCTGAAGCTTAGCTCTGTGATCCGCACAATGCCCGATTCCAACATGCCCAGCACTGCCATTGAGACCGACTGCCGAATACTCATCGCTCAAGGACCCAGGCGCACGATCCGCATCACGGCTTTGGAGCCCGTCTACTGGTCACATCTCTTGGAGCCGCTATATCAGCTCGAGCGTCTGCTCATGATATTCGACGGCCCTTTCGTTCCCCTGAAGGACCTACAGTTCGCAGGAGGTTCGGACGAGCGGCCGCCGTCAGAATCGGATACTGCTACCGTGCATGAGCATGCCTTCCTGCAGCGGCTGAGCTACTTCAACTCTGCAGACTATCTGCAGGGCATGGGACTCAAGCTAGTCGATTTCGAGGATGCGCTGACAGACGAGTTGTTCGGACGGTGGCAGATGCTGCTCGACGAGCTTAGCATAGTCAATCAGCTCTATCTGTATGCCGTCTCGGACAACGGCATGCCGGTGGACGTTTCCTTGGCTTTCCTGGTCGAGCTGGCCGAGCCCATGGTGGAAATCCTCCAGGAGTGGAAGCACCTGTTTACTGAGCTGCATCCAGGCAAAAGGGACACGACACTAAAATGCTGCCTTAAGACTCTCATCGATAAGTACGGTGGCGTGATTTTCGGCAAAGAGAAAGTGACTGATGCCATCTATGATGACCTCCTCAGCAACCTTAAGAACAGCAGAGTTCGTATCATGCATATCAAACGTAATCTGGGGGATTACTTCGACGGCAAACGTTGCGCCCTCTACCTGTGCAAGCTCAGCCTGCTCTACAGGTGCATCGTTCTCGACCTTCTTGGCATCAGCTCAGACGTCTATGACACTCGGCTCAGAGAGATAACATTCAGTTTAGATACTTGGACTGAGCAGTTCCCAGCGTAATCGACTGAGACCCATACAGAGACTGCAAGTTCAAACGGTGGGAAGCGGAGAAAATCAGCTGACGCTCCGGCATCATAAAAAGCCCTCCGATGTCATCTTCATCACTATACTAAGAATCTCATCCCGGCGAAAAAGCAGGTCGTCAATCATAAAATAAATCCCGAATCGGCTGATTTCGGGGCTGCTTGTCAGTTTCTACTCCCTGAAAGCTCGGACGACTTTATCTTAGCCATATTAAAAAACTGACCGCCGCTAATGGATGAGTAACATGCAGCAAAATGGAATAAAAACCAAAACTATTTTCACTCTCTGATATATCGATGACCCCCTGGTTCTTTCTAGTGCTTGTTGGTGTCACGCCATGCTTTGAAATAGCGGAGATGTTACTGGCTACCCCTGGATTGGGCGTCAAAAACGACTTCAGCGTACCGAGGCACGCAAGTCGATTTCATAAAGCATATGCACTGCTGAGAAGATTAGGGACATGCGGAAGGCTGTTGATGGCGTATTGTCTGCATGCTTTTTTTATAACAAATTCCTCATCACCTCCAAATGCAAGATACATCAGGTTCATGCGTATTGCCGATTCTAGCTCCTTGTCGTTTATTGCATCTTCACTGATTGCTTTTGAGATGTATATTTCCTCAACGTAAGAGAACAGGATTTTTGTAATCACAGCTAGCTGCTCTTCTGGTAACAGATTCAGAAACGTCTTTTCAAATTTTTTGTATCGTTTTGCTGCCGCATTTCTAAACAAAAGCACGACCGAAAAATGTTTAAGGGGAAATACTGCAATATGAAGAGGCTCAAGACGATACGATTGATTGTATAAAAACAAGTTATTTATCATGTGCCCATCAAAATCGGAGACTAAATTAGCAACCCCTTGAAAGGCAAACGGCACTACGTAGTTTAGCTGCTGGAACATGATGAGCTTGTATGGAGATCCCTTGCCTCTTCCCGCGTGCACTGCCTTACCAAGTGCCTTCATATTTTCACTAAAATCCAATTCTCTGACAGCCTTTGTATCATTCTGTTCGGTCTTTTCATCTAAAGCTATTAGGATGGATGCCTTATTAATCTCTAGAAGAAGGTCCTTTGTTGCAATTTGGCCGAGCATCTGTTGATTTGGTTCGTCTAGGTAAGCAGTTGGGTTTTCATAATTCTTGAAGAATTGGTTATCACACTCCTTGCAAATCAATCTAAAAGTACCCGTACGGGCCAGACCCTTTTCCCTGTCTATAGGGCCAAAGTTAAGTATCTGATTAATTGTATATACATGACCATCATCAGAAATGTTCTTAAGACAGCATTTTGGAATTGAGTGCGAATTGCAGAAACTAGTTGTTGGCTTACCGCATAGCAGACAAGTACTAGGCTTCGCATCTTTTTCGCTGTTGCTCATGCAATCGTGAAATTGCTTTGCGAATTCAGGGCTATTGAATCTTTTGCCTGGAGAATAAAGATCCATTCGTATTGGGCCAGTCACTATTAATCATCTTCTCCCTCAGCAAGACTCTCTCATGGCCTCGCAATCGCTCTCGACGGGAAGTTTCTCAAGCTCCGCTTCTGGGCGTTTTCCATGCGTCTTGACGTAATCAAAGTGAGCATTGATGGCATTGACCTTGGTACACTTCTGGGCTCCCAGCTGACTGTAGGAGTCCTTCCAGTTCGCATACTCGTCATCGCCCAGGCGCTGCGTGGCATATTCGAGCTGCTTCTCCGCCCATTCCTGAACACCGCTCTTCATGTCAACGTAGTATGGCATTAGGTAGGCGATTCCATCGATAAGAATCGGGCAAAGTTGATATGTACTCGCTGAACTTCATACTTACGTTGTATACCATTAAGGGTAATAAAACACTACTCTTTCGTCGGTAATATGTAAGTATTTTCTTGCATGTCGTTTTCGTTGTTGGAGCATCAGGACAATGAGCATGCGTCTATTCCCGCTCGATCGTTGCATAGCCTGTTTCCATGTAGTCAGCAGGGCAAGCGAGCTGGTATTCCCTCTACTCTCCTATCGCGAAAGCCGTGTAGTCACCCTGTAGTCAGCGGTGACTACACGCTCTGTAGTCACTTGAGGAGAGTATTTTTACGCGACCAAAGAGTGACATGTTTGACCTGCGGAAACGCGGTTCGATTGCGTGCAACTGACTACATGGTGTAGACACCGACCGTTTTGACCCACCTATCCAACAAAAATGAGCCACCGATACGATTCGGATGACCACCCGGTGCATGAGGATTGACCCGGCCGGCAAGTCGGATGCCGACCGGGTCTTTTGACTCTACCCATTCGACCCCATGCGCTCGCGCATGGGGGTGTTTCCCCCGATCTCGATCCAGTGGGCATTCGGCACGAGACGTGCGTGGATGCTGTTCGCCTGGATCTTCTCGTCGATGCGCTGCTGCCAGTCCGATGGATGCAGCAGCGTGCAGACTATCGTCGAGCCACCGTACTCCCTCCGCTCCACGAGTTCGAGCAATATCTGCACCTGCTTGATGGTGGGGATGGATACCAGGAAATCATCCAGGATCAGAAGGGGTGTCCTGGCCAGGTCATTGAAGGTCCTCAGGTACTTGCCCTCGGCCTCGGCCTTCGCGAGCAGGTTGAACATGTCAGCCAGTCTCAGGTGCTTCGTCTTCACCTGATGGCGGCATGCGGCATTGCCAAGGGCACACCCCAGGAAGCTCTTACCGCAATCCGAGGCTCCCAAGACGAGCACGTTTTCCCTGTTGGAGACAAACGAACATGACGCAAGCTCACCGATCAGACCTGCATCGAGCTTGCGGTCCGCCGCGTAATCGACATCCTCTATGCAGGCGAAGGGCTGGGAGAACTTCGCCTGCTGGTGGAAGTTCCTTATCCTGCCCGATCGCTTGGCGTCGTATTGCGCCTGCAGCAGGATGCCGAAGCGCTCGTTGAACGACATGGTCGGGCACTCCCCGTCGCATTGCGTCTCGTATTCCGCGAGCATGCCCCTGTATCCCAGCTGCGCCATCAGGTTCCTAACGGTCTGTTCGTTCATCGCCATCATCCTTGTCCTCGCGTCTCGGGTGATTCGCATAGTCGGAGGGGTCACGTAGGTATCCGATGGGGCCGATCGCGCCACGGACGAGTCTGTCCTGGTCGGTTATCGGGGCAGGCGCATCCTCTGCCTGTGCCATGAGGTTCTTGACCTGGGTGTAGCTGGGGGTCTTCACCAGCTCGAGGGCCTGTGCGCAGGCAGCCTCGAGGGCCTGGGGACCCTTCCTGTCGCACAGCGACCTGAGCCCCCTGCACGAGCGATACGTCTGCTCGACGATCTTCCTCGATTCCAGTATCGCCTTCACGCAGGCTTCGGTCGCCGGACCTACCTTGTGCGCCCATGCGGCAAAGCCCCGTGCGGACCAGAGCTTGTCGGCGGTCGCGCGCAGATGCTCGGGCATATGCTCCTCGACGGTTGAATACTGCCCGATACGCCCATATAGTCGTTTGTGGATGCAGACGAGATCGCCTCCCCCATAGACCCCGACGGTCGCTGACGTGATCCTGAGGTCGAGGTCTTGTCCGATGTATGCGGCTGGTGCCGAATAGCGCATGCGTTCGAACTGGAAATGGCCGTCTTGCTGCAGCTTGGTCTTGCGCCACGTGGCGAACTCGAAGTCGTCGTTGGGAAGGGGTAGCAGCCCTTCTACCTCGTCTCTTCGAAACAGCTCGCGGCGCGAGGCCCCCCTGTCCTTTGCGACCTGCTCGTTCAGGTCGTCCACGCGCTCCAAGACGGCCTCGTTGAGTTCGGGAAAGGAGAAGAACGTCTTATGCCGCAGGTAGGCGACGACCCAGGTCTCCACGATCTTGACGGTACGTTCGACCTGGGCCTTGCCCTTGGGGTAATAGACCCTCGCGGGGACGATGGCCGTGCCGAAGTGATCGCCCATCTGCCCATAGACCTCGTTTAGGAGCGGCTCGTAGGGATCGCTCTTGCGCACGCCGGTCCTCAGGTTGTCGGGGATGGTGATGCAGGGGGCTCCTCCGAAGAAGCGGTATGCGTGGTTGTGCGCGGCGATCCACGAATGCATCCTCATGTCGGGAAACGCCTCTACGTACATGCACCCCGAATACGGCATGGTCATCACGAAGTAGTAGGCCTTCGATGCCTCACCGGTCACGCGCGAGCGGACCTCGCCGCTATCACCCACCCAGTCCACCTGACAGGCATACGATGGTTTGTGGAGGATCCTTCTCGTGACGTTGGCCTTTCTCGCCCATTCCTTGTAGAGCCCACAAAACCGGCTGTACTGATATGGCATTGCCTTCCTGCTCGCGCACTCCTGGCAGTACTCCGTCCGAAGGAGCTTGAGGTTGACGCCTGGTGAGTCCAGCTCCCTGGATAGGTATCCGTAGTCAAGGGGCTCATAGTCGCTGTCGGCCCTACCTGCCTGAGCGAACAAGGCGTCGATCGCGGATCCGTCCCCCGCCTTCAGCGCTTCTTTGGTGATGCCGAGGTCTCCTGCCTGCTGGATCACCTTGCGGATGGTGTTGCGTGAGGTACCCAACGGTTCGCTGATCTGCCGGATGCTCAAGCCCTCGCCATAGTCATAGAGCTCGAGTATCCGCCTTCTGTTGACAGCCATGGTTGCCGTCTCCTTTCCTTGTGCGGTCGCTTATTCGACCGACAGGATAAAAGGTGAGGCAACGTATGGGGTGGGTCAATCTCGTTGGACAGGTGGGTCACAGGCATTGGATAGGTGGGTCAAAACGGTCGGTGTCTACATACATGGACGGAACGGTATTAGCGGGGTGGGGCACTCCCCGACCCAAGAGTGACGATTTTCGAGTGAAGAGTGACAGCTCTGAACTGGGGAAATGTGGTTCTTCTCATACCAAGTAACTACATCGCAAATTATTCCAGCGCGCTTACTCGCAGTCTCACAAAGCTCAAGCTACATCAATGCTATCGTCGGCCAGTCAGCTTTGCTGCACCACATTTCAATATCGTCTTTACCGCACAAGAAACCAGGCACCTTATTAAGGTACCCAATAAACTCCGAAGGCCTTTTTCTGTAATTCCTCTGTGTATCAACTTTTATATAAGTGCCAAAAACGCCAATCCGCGCACGGGAAATCATTACAGAGAGCACCCTGGCTTCTTCACGCTTGGACCCAGAGCTTTGCGCCCTATAGTCAGGTATAGTTCCGTCCTCAAGGCCAAGCACAAACACCCAGTCGAATTGCTGACCTTTTCCAGCATGCCCCGTGAGGCAGTGAACGCCTTCATGTGTTGCGATAGTCTCATTTCCTCTTCGCACGGTGATTCTCTCTTCGATTTCACGCACTCTTGATAGCTCAAAATTGCATTGGAAAAGCTGGTCAAAGAGCCAACCGCATCCCTCTTCAAGTTCCTCTATTTGACCTACGTGATAGGTAGCTGCCCTCTGCTGAATATATTGAAGAACCTCAAGATTACTTGCAAAAAATCGAGTCTTTATATCAGAGCAAATGTCTCTCAGGACTCCTGCCACCTCTGGCCTAAATATGCCGCTTCCCCAATCCGTAAATTCGGTACCATTCTGCGTCAGCACCCTCTTTGTGGCGTACGCGCGGTAATCCGCTCTCGTGATGATGCCAATTCGCTGATGCGGGCAATGTCGCAAGATAGACTTTGACATGCCAACAATCCACGCAGCTTCGCAATTCTCGTTGTCAAAGGGTGCAAGACCGGCAGCTCCGCCCGATCCCCAGCGGACAGGGAAGGCAGCACTGAGGTGTTCGCTGCCAGTCAGCGGCGACAGAGAATTGACGGTATTTAGAATCATAGGAGCTGATCTAAATGACTTCAGAAGTTTTATCTGCATACTAGAACTCTTGGCAATCTCCTGCTGTATAAAACCTGCATCTGCACCTGCAAAAGAATAGATGCTTTGTGCAAGGTCGCCGGCAAAAGTGATGTTCTTACCGCAAAGCGCCTGTACGAATCTCAGCTGTTGAGGCGTCAAATCCTGAAACTCGTCAACCAGCGCTGCGAAGAAGTGGTTTCTGTAAAGCTCTGCTACTCTCTGATCGCGTAGCAGCCACAGTGCAATCCTGATTTGGTCGTCATAGGAAATCATCTTCTCGTTGATTCGCTTTTTCTCGATGCTACGGGCGATTTTGCCAGCTTGCCCACTAACGCCTTCAAGCTGTTTCTTTACGTCGCCATCGGTCAAGCACGTAAGTTTTGCGTCGCGTAAGGCCTGTCTAGCCTGGTTGCTGTCGTCTCGCCCGTATTCACCGGCGCGAAGCTCTCTGCCCACCCAGTCAACACTCGCCAGGGTCCAATCGCTCCCGATGCCTATGAGTTGACCGTGCGCCTTAATGATTCGTGAGGCTAGGCCGTGAAAGTTGCAAACCGTGACATGCTCTCTTAGCGTTTGCACGCCAATGTACTTCTTAAGCCGTTCGCTAATGTTGTCTCGCGCTTGATTAGTGAAGGAGACGATGAGCAATCTTCTGCCGTTCCCAGAAAAATCGTATCGCTCAAGAAGGCCTTTTGCCCTATAGGCAAGCGCCTCGGTTTTACCACACCCAGCCGGCGCGGTAATTACCATGCCAAAAGGCTCGTAATCGAAAATCTTCTGCTGCTCATCAGTGGCCTCATACGAATTAAACGGCATTTTGTAGCACCTCGATAACGCTGGAAACCCGCTGTGCAGAGACCTTGTCCAGCAGCTTGCAAGCAACAACAGCACAAGAAATCTTATTTTTCTTGCATCTGCAAAACTCTGCAAGCTCATCTTCACTAGGCTTTCCGAAGTCATCTGAGATAGTGCAGTTCTTCAACATGTTTGGCGTAAAAAGGCTTGACTCTCCCAATGCCTTCCACAGCCTATCTGCCCCGATGGCTGCTACATACTCCGCTTCAAGATCTTTCCTCGATACGTAAACGGATTTTGACGTTAAATCCTTTGCCGCGATTTCTAACGCATCAGCCATATTTTTTTCAGCATCCTCGTCAACCAAGATACTGACTCGGAGGCCGAATCCGCTTTCTCCAAAGATTTCTAAGACATGCGGCATCTCTTGGCATCCACCAGCTTCGAGCATTTCAATGCCGTCTCTTTCAAGATGACGCCCCGTATTCTCCGCAACCTTTTCCAGCACCATCCTGTCCGATTGTCCCTCGACTGCTACGACCTGTTTCGCCGTCAGAAGCTCAATCCTGCTGCTTATCCACCACCTTGCAAGAGTCTTCTGGTCTTCTTGACCCGCGAGAAAGCCTCGCTTCGGCTGCACGGGAGAAAACCCCTCGCGTGTAACCGCTATGTTGTCGGGTTCGAAATCGCCAGCAATTACTCCTGAATGCGTGGCTATGACGAGCTGTCGCCCGGTGCTCTTAAGAATGCGTATCAAGTTTCGCTGAGCCGAAGGGTGCAGGTGAGTTTCCGGCTCGTCAATGGCAATCATCCCGCCTGAATTAAGCAGGTTAAAGATGGAAAAGGCGATAAGAGCCTTAGTGCCGTCAGACTGCTCAGTCGCCTCACGAGCAGTCCCAGATTTGCCCTCTATCTGAAGCCGCACGTTATTCAGTAAATCTCCGTTGATTGCAGCTTCGGGAACGAAGTGAAGCTTATTTGTCGTAATACCTCCATCGAGCACAGGATCAAGCTGGTTTGCTAGAGAGTTCAGCGCGGCATGAAAGGCGCCTGAACTGTTAATTGCATCGGAGAGGGATTCGATGGCGTCGGCCAATTTCGACTCGTCTCCAGAGGCGTCAACCTCTTTGAGGTAGTCATCAACAATGGTCTTCCTACCTGGCTCAAGCTGCGTAGTCGAGAAATCGGAAGGAATCATGCTCCATCCGATGCTCGCAAGCTGCTCTCTTCTCAAATTGTCATCGCCAGCGCCTTTTGGAAAGTAGCGTCTAATTGTGAGGTCGCCTTTATCTAAGGCGGCTTCCATGCGGACAGTCAAGGAGTTGTCAGAGGCGTCGTAATCATCCGGGAAAAACGACAGTTCATCTTCGCTGAGCTCTCCTAGTTTGACATCGACGGTAAAAGGCTGCTCCTCATCCTCGAAGTCAGAGCTGTCGATGGAGTAGTACAACTGCTGCGTCGTCTTGCCAAGCGCCAGATCTATGCATCTTATGATTGAGCTTTTCCCGCTGCCATTTGCTCCTACCAGTATCAAGTTGTCTCTGACATCGATAGTGCAGTCAGAAATCCTGCTATGGTTGCGTATGGCGATGGATGTGATCTTCACTACTCTGCCGTCCCTTGCGCCAACACGAAGTAGGCGTTGTTAATTTGTTTGTAATTACAAACATTATCGTTCAAATGGATTGCAGTGCATGCATGAGAGCGGAGAGTGGTCAATCCTGCCGCTCTCTTTTTTCATTGAGTCATGACCTAGCGAGCCTTAGCGTTGCCTAGCGTCCCGTCAGGCTTTGTACGCACGCCTCCCAACAGGTACATCTCTGCTTGTCCGTCCAAGAGACGCGACTCCTTGGGCCTCGTTGCGACCTAGGGGCACCAGATGCAAGACGAGAGACGGTAGGTCCGCCCCATGAAAGACAACATCCTCCAGATGCCCACGACGCGTTCCCGGCACCCCAGGGAATATCGGATAATGATGCAGAAAGCCGCGAGAATGCCAGGGCGGGGAAACGGGAATCTGCTGCCTCCTCGACATCCGAAGCGAACGACCTACCCAACGGCCTCATGGACGTACCGCAGGTCGCCGAATACCTGCGCGTATCGAAGACGTCGGTCTACAAGCTCATCGAGCGGCAGAAGATCCCCGCCATAAGGATCGGGAGACTGCTGCGTGTCAGGAAAGACGAGCTAGCTGTTGCGTGCCAGGACGTTGTTAACGGAATAAGGAGTGACAGACGGGAGGGCTTCCCCCAAGCTGTGGATTGACTGGATTCGCAGCGAGAAAGGAAGGCCCTCCCTTGTCACAGCATCCCAGCGCACGCCTCACGCCACTGGGGCGCAGGACCCTGGTCGACAGGGTCGGGGGCGGCGAGCACGTCGCCGACGCCGCCCGCGAGATGGGGGTCTCGAGGCAGACCGCCTGGAAGTGGTGTGTTTGATAGCCTCTAAGGTGCGGATGGGGGTGCTGACGATAATCCGTACCAGACGATGTTTGGAGGATTGGAGGGCGTAACCTCGATTGGACACATTTTTAAGTATCTTCATGCACTTTGACGCTCGAAGTCGCAAGGACTCATATATCCAAGAGTCGAGTGCATGCGCTTCGTATTGTAATAGAGCTCGATGTGCTTGAATATCTCCTGTCTGGCCTCCTTCTGGTCCTCGTATACCTGCCCCTTGACAAGCTCTGTCTTCAACGTCTTGAAAAACGACTCGGCGACTGCATTATCGTAGGGGTTGCCCGGATGGGTTCGCAATGCCCATTTGCGCTGGCACTCCTCCCCTTTGAGTACAAGCCGATGGCCGTGAGTGCCATATGAGTACCAAACCCGACCGTCTGTGGGGATCGTTCGGACCCGTCAGTACCAGCATTCTCGTCACCCAGGTAGTACTCACGTTATCGTGCTGTCTGTACCAGTCGATGCCGCAACGATGCCATCACCAAGCCGTTTAGCTGCAGGTCCATACTGCCCATGGGAGAATCTCACCTGCCAACTCCCACGCATCTATCCGGTGGCTTGCAGGTTTCCGAGGATACGACAACACAGCGGGGAAACGTAGAAACACGTCTCCCCGCTGTAAAGAAACCTCACGATAACGTGACTTATTATTCCCACTCGGTGGTTATAGTTTTGCCGTCTCGTCACTCCAGTTGCACCCAGTTTTCGGCGGCATCTCGAAGTGAGTGCCGCTGAATGACGCGACGTCGCGTTTCATCGGCTTCGGGGACAAAAGCTGGGACAACTTCAAAAACCATTTTCAAACTCAGAGTATTGAGTTTTTATTTTTGTCCCAAGGGGCACGGAGAGCCGCCTTTGGAGGCTCGATATCGCCGAAAAACGCCCGTTTTGAAACTCAACCGCCTTTGAGCCTGCAAACCACCAGCTTCAACAGTAAGTGAGTCGACGCGGGTGGCTTACGAGCCGTTCACAAAACCGCAGGCCACAGGTCTTTGTCAACGATAAGCAAAGTGAATAGTCTCAGGTGGCTTGCCCATGAGTTGGCGTAAGCCTGTTTAGCAAAAGGCTAATCGGACACGACAGGCCGCCCGCATGGCGACGGCGTTTCCCGTGCGGGCACAAACAGCCCTGCGTGCCCTGTCGCGCGATATCCCAATGCGACGTTCAGAACCCTACCCGCCAAGCAGCCACCTCGCGAAATTCAGCACGAGCACGCCCTCCCGGGTATGGGGCTCATGCCTCGTGCGAGTGATGAGAATCTTCGGGAATGCATCCCCGATGGATAGAATCGGCGCAATCTCCCTCTCGAGCGTCGAATCGGCGCCGATATCGTCGCTCACATACACTTTCCTTCCCGGTTTCGAAACTTGGAAGGCAGTATGCGCAAGGATGCGTCGAGGTGCGATCCCAGTCGTACCATGCCAGCAGAGATGTCGAGGCACATTCGTTCATGCTGCAATGCGGGCATCGGAGATGAAAAACAGCCCGTCGGGTAGTCATGGGCGTGCGGGAGCCCGCATCAGTAACCTGCCTCCTCGGTTGTCCCTTCTTTGCATGGTCGTCTACATAAAGGAGGAACCAGCCATGCAGATCAGCATGCTTGCCCTTCTTGGGTCACGGACCGGGGAGGCGAGGGCCTCCGTCGGGACCGCCCCGAGCAACCGGCATATCCAAGGAATGACAAGGCTCGATCGCTGTGCTGGTCAGGATGCCGAAGCGGGCCGTCCGCCAATCGGAATGCGGGTCAGGATGCTGCAACGTGATTCCAGCTGCAGGATACGGCTCCTTTGCGGTTGCCGCAAAACCTGCTGGCAACATTCTTACTATCCGAATGATGTACGCATCCCTTGGGATCGTTTCGCCTGACCAGGGCCATCTTCAGCGCCTCATCGGCCAGCTCGGCAGGCGCCTCTTCCACGCGTAATAGCCCTGGCGGGTCACCTATGCAACCAAAGATACAAAAGGAATCGAATGGCCAGAGAGGATTGCCCTTACCGATGCTCGATTCTTGACAGGCAAACTCAAGCCGCGTTAATATTACATGGTTTGCCAGACCGAATTAACAAAGGAGGGGTGTCGTGGTTGGTCTTTTCCGCACGTGGATGAGCGCCTAGAAAGCGGCGCTGTTGTGGCGTCGCGCTGTTTTTCTGCACGCCATTTCACGATTGGACATAACCATGATATTTGAAACCTCTCGGGGCAGGTCTGTTCTGCTGTGCCATTCATGGCAATTCAAGCTTTGTTTCGTATGGGGCGGGGAGCTCGTTTCGACATTGACGAGTTCGATTCTCCAAATGGGTCTTATTTGGCATCTCGCCCTCACGACAGGGTCGTCTTCTCTCCTCTCCTTAGCATCGCTGGCAGGCTTTCTGCCGATTGCTTTGTTCGGAATCCTTGCGGGCGCCGTTGTCGACAGACTGCCTTTGAAACGTGTCCTCATCGGCGCCGACCTCTTCATTGCCGCGGTGGGTGCCGCCTTGGCGATTGCCTCGTTGGCCGGCAGCTTACCTGCATGGCTAATTCTCATCGCCCTGTTTCTCCGTGCAGTTGGTACTTCGTTCTACACGCCAGCCTCCCAATCTCTCACGCCCCATCTCGCCCCGCCAGAGCATCTCGTTCGCCTATCGGGGGTGACTCAGGCGATTCAGTCCGGCGGATACATTCTTGGCGCCGCGCTTGCAGCAGTGATTTATCCCGTGGCGGGCATTACCGCTATGATTGTCCTCGACGTGCTGGGAGCGCTTTTCGCTTCTTTAGCCGTCCTCGCCGCACAGATAGACGCAGGGGGCCTCGATGAAGCCGACCGCAGCTTGTCCTTTTCCAATAAGGTTCGAGAGCTCTTCTCTGAGATTTCGGACGGCTACAAGCTGATTAGGGAGTACAGGGGGCTGTTCGCCCTTCTTTGGTGCGGGTTCGTCTTCGCTTTCGCGTTCTCTCCGCTCGCGGCATTGTTCCCAATAATGACCTTGGGGCATTTTGGCGGTAGCACGGGGGATGCCGCTTTGGTGGAAATCCTTTTTTCTGCAGGCATGCTGGCTGGGTCCGGCATTTTGGCGGCCACGGGAGGGTTCCGCAATAGGTCGTTCACCATGGTCGCCGCGATTGCCGGCTTCGGCATTGCCGCAATCGTATCCGGATCGCTCGGCCCGTCATTGTTCGCTGCTTTCCTGCCGGTGAGCTTTCTTATGGGCGCATGCTCCCCGTTGTACGCGGGAACCCAGACTGCCCTTATGCAGGAGCAGATACCTCCTGAGTACCTAGGCCGCGTTTTCGGCCTCTACGGAACCATCATGGCGTGGGCCATGCCCATGGGCCTCGCAGCCCCCTCCGTTTTTGCGGATCTGCTTGGAGCTCCGTTATGGTTCGTCGGCTCTGGAGCGACCATGGTACTGCTTGCGATGGCTATGCTGCTTGCTCCGAGCGTCCGAAACGCGGGGAAAAGAGATACCGGGCAGATTCAATAGCCCAAGTATTCGAAAAAAAGAGGCAGCAGCCATCGGTTCAAGCGTCAGCCTTCAAGCCCTTGCGACGACGAGGTATTGCACCGACATTCCGCATCGCGCTCCTTATTCGTCGCCAACTATCATTTTCGGATTTGCCGGCTTGCGCAAGGTCAAAACGCTCGCGCCGGCAATTGGGCAAAGGCGAAAAATCGACGTGAGCAATCTTTTTTGGCATGGCTGCGCTTCCAGTAAAACGCTAATACACAAAAGGCGGTTCAACCTATGGAACTCATAGTCAAAGCTAAAGACATCTTTTTGGAATATGCCGGCCGCGATATCCTAGATATCGAAGAGTTGGAAATCTACTCCTACGATCGCATCGGCTTGGTGGGAGACAATGGCGCAGGCAAAACCAGCCTGCTTAAAATTCTGAGCGGCAATCTTACCATTGCGGACGCCGACGTCAGGCGCTTCGGCAGCATTGCCCTCATCGGCCAACTCGATGAACTCGACCTTGATGCGGCTCAGGACAGTGGTGAGATGCTCTCCCGTCTCAACGTCGCCGGAGTGGCGCAGGAGACGATGAGCGGCGGGGAGGAAACACGCGCCAAGATTGCCTCTGCACTCTCCCAGCATGCAAGCGCGATCTTCGCCGACGAGCCTACGAGCCACCTCGACCAAGACGGCATCCGCCTTCTCGTCGGACAACTCAAGGCATTTGATGGGGCTCTGCTCATCGTGAGCCATGACCGTCATTTTCTCGACCAGGTGGTAGACAAGATCTGGGAGCTCAAAGACGGCGGTATTTCCGAATTCTGGGGTGACTACTCCGACTATCTGCGACAGAAAGAAGAAGAGCGCAAAGCTCAGGCGACTCGATACGAAGAGGCGATGCGCGAGCGCGATCGCCTCGAAGCCGCCATCGAAAAACAACGGAAAAAAGCACGGCAGGTCGACGCCAAGCGGAAGGCTGCGAAAAAAAGCAACGAGTATGCAGGTCGATTGGGGCATCAGAAAGCAACCGGCACCAAACAGAAGAGGATGTACCAGGCGGCTAAGGACATGGAGAAGCGCCTCGAAGCGCTCGAAGGGATTGAGGCCCCAGATAGCATTCGCGCCGTGCGGTTCCGCCAGAGCAAGGCCCTGGAACTGCATAGTAAATTTCCCATCTCGGCAGACGATTTCAGCTTGAGCTTCGGCAACTGCATGCTCTATGACCACGCGAAATTCGAGATACCGCTCGGTGCCAAAGTGGCCATCACCGGTGGCAACGGTACAGGAAAGACCAGCCTGCTGAAGGCAATCGCTCGACGCGCCGACGGTATCAACATCTCTCCCAAGGCAGAGATCGGTTACTTCGAGCAAACAGGCTACAAGTTCGACGCCCGTCAGTCTGCGATCTCGTTCATGCAGGATGGTTGCGAGTACAGCATGACCGAAATTCGAGGCATCCTCGCCTCTATGGGAATCGGACCGCGCGACCTGACAAAGGACGTTGGCGTTCTCTCGGGAGGCGAAGTCATCAAGCTGCTACTCGCGAAGATGCTGCTGGGCAGATACAACATCTTGCTCATGGACGAGCCTGGAAATTACCTGGACATCAAGAGCGCCGAAGCCCTCGAGCAGATGATGAGCGCCTATGCCGGAACGATAGTGTTCGTCTCCCACGATAAGAGGCTGGTCGAGAACGTCGCAGACATTGTCTACGAAATAAAGGACACCAAGCTAGTCAAAATCTTTCAGCGCGAATAGCCCTAAATGAGCAAGAAATAATCCCCGAACGGAGACAAGGGAGTAAAACGGCAAAGAAAGAGCCTCCGTCCCAACGCAGGGAACGGAGGCTCTTTAATCGCTTTTACTCATCTCCGTCGCTGGTGGCTTTGTCATGACTCTCGTACGAAACGAAACTCAGCGGCACAGTGCGGCACTCAAAATCGCAGGTCAGAACCCTATCGGCCTACTCCCACTCGATGGCTTCAGTTTTACTGTCCCGACATTCCAGTTGTCCTCAGTTTTCGATGCCGTCTCAAACCGAGTGCCGCCAAGTAACACTATGTCGTGTTTCATCGGCTTCGGGGACAAAAGCCGGGGCAATCTCAAAAACTCATTCCAAACTCGGGGCTTTGAGTTTTCGTTTTTGTCCCAAAGGGCACGGCGGACAGCCTTTAGAGGTTCGATATCGACGAAAACGCCCGCTTTGAAACTCAAGTGCCTTTTCGTGTGCGAGCCGCCAGCTGCAATAGGAAGTGAATCAACGCAGGCGCCTTTCAAGCAGTTTGCAAAACTGCAGGTTGCAGGCCTTCATTGCTAGTAGGGGAAATGAGTAGTCTCAGGTGGCTTGCCCATGAGTTAGCGAGCAGGTTGGGGCTTCGTTGTTGGCGCAATCACTTCGTGCACACTCGAAAGGTCTGTTTAACTTCAGACAGGGCGCCAGTGCCTACGCGCAGTGGCGCAGATGATGGGCAGCAAGAGACAAGCATCTGCTGCCGCCCATCAGAAAGCATCGTACAGGCCATACCACACGTCGGTGTAGATGAAGTCGGCGCCCTTGATGCACTCGGTTGTCGTCGGAGACCTTGCAGTTCTCCTCGCCGATGGCCATGAGGTCGCCCATCTCCTGCGAAGGCGGGCGAGCCGTAGCTCGCCCGACCTGGTACGTCTTACAGACCGTGCTTACCGAGAGCGGCCATGCGCTCATTGATGGTGGCGCGGTATGCCGCAGCCTTCTGCTCGTCGGGCTCGCTCTGGGGGCACAGAGTGGCCAGGATGGCGCGAATGGAGTGCTTGCGGTTCTCGGCCTCGACCCAGCACAGGGAGCGCTCGGGATCGTCCATGACCTCGTCGACGACTTCCTCGCCACGGTTGGCGGGCAGGCAGTGCATGAACATGCTGTTCGGACCGGCAACGTTCATCATATCCCAGGTCACCTGGTACTTCGGATAGAACACATCCATGTAGCTGGAGCTGGAGACTTCACCTTGATTATCAACTTTATCCGAACACCTCCCACATTCATCCGCACATGTGCGGATGAATGTGGGAACCCGATACCCTGAGGGCCGGATCGGCCGGCCCCGGGAGATCGGAGGACGGCATGTCCGGA
>Ga0183097_10384_pt1 | contig 97185 bp, 91 predicted proteins | sample BioMet8_FD_128883 | JGI IMG/M metagenome (GOLD analysis project Ga0183097, IMG submission 128883) | Microbial communities from bioreactor (seeded with sewage sludge) at Lawrence Berkeley National Lab, California, USA - Biofuel... | ecosystem: Engineered > Bioreactor > Anaerobic > Unclassified ... | reverse complement strand
ATTCTAAGCATGCATCAGATCGTTTTGGACTAAGAGATGCAGGTAATATTTATGGCAGATTAACTAATACTACACAAGATATTTTTGAAAAACGCATAGCAGCTTTAGAAGGTGGTGTGGCAGCCCTGGCTGTTGCTTCTGGAGCAGCAGCTATTACATACACGATCCAAGCGTTAGCGCAAAATGGCGATCATGTAGTGGCACAAAAGACTGTTTATGGTGGTACTTTTAATTTGCTTAGTCATACGCTTGCTCAATTTGGAGTAAAAACTACTTTTGTTAATGCTCATGATTTAACAGAAGTGGAAAATGCTATTAAACCAAATACCAAAGCAGTTTACTTGGAAACATTGGGAAATCCTAATAGCGATATTCCTGATATTGATGCTATAGCTGCTATTGCGCATAAGCATGGCATTCCGGTAGTTGTAGATAATACCTTTGGCACGCCTTATCTGATTCGCCCCATTGAACATGGCGCAGATATTGTTGTGCATTCTGCTACCAAATTTATTGGTGGGCACGGTACGACTTTAGGCGGCGTAATTGTAGACTCAGGAAAATTTGACTGGAAGGCCGGTGGCAGATATGCACCGATAGCTGCACCGAACCCAAGCTACCATGGCATATCCTTTGTTGATGCGGCAGGATCAGCAGCCTTTGTTACTTATGTGCGGGCTATTTTGCTGAGGGATGAAGGGGCAACAATTTCTCCGTTTGCTGCTTTTCTGTTACTACAAGGTACTGAAACATTATCTCTTCGAGTTGAACGTCATGTTGAAAATACTAAAAAAGTCATTGCCTATTTACTAAAGAATCCTAAGGTGGCTAAAGTAAATCATCCTTCCTTACCGAATCATCCTGATCATCAACTATATCAACGATATTTCCCCAATGGCGGAGCCAGTATTTTTACCTTTGAAATAGACGGCGGACAGGAAGAAGCCTATAGATTTATCGACCATCTGGAAATTTTCTCTTTGCTGGCCAATGTGGCAGATGTTAAATCCCTGGTTATCCATCCGGCTACAACAACTCATTCCCAATTATCTGCAGAAGATTTAGCTGATCAGGGTATAACACCTTCAACTATTCGTTTATCCATAGGTACAGAGCATATTGATGATATCATTAATGACTTGGAAAGGGGCTTTGCAGCTGTTTAAAAGAACAAGCGGTGAAACCAAAATTGGGAAGAAAAAACATGAAAAAATTATTAGTATTTTTATTGGCGCTTATTACTGTAGTAGCTTTTGTAGGATGCGGTGCCCAGAAAAACAGCACAGAGAAACCAGGAGGTTCTGCGAAGGCGGGAGAAAAGCAGAAACCATCTTCACCTATAAGATATTCATTGGGAACAAGCTCAAATGGTGGTAACTTTTACTTGATTGGTGGCGGTATCGCCACTATACTTAACAACCAGTTAAAGGATTATTTTGTAATAACAGCAGAAGAGACTGGTGGCTCAACGGCCAATCTTACTATGATTCAACATGGAGATGCGGAAATTGGTTTTGCTATGACTTCTTCTTTGGCAGAAGCTGCTGCGGGCAAAGCTAAATGGACTGGTGGTAAACCGTTAGAAAAGATAAGGGGAATGGTAGCACTTTATCCTTCTTATTTAACTATGTACTCATTGAAATCAAGCAACATTACCAAATTAACAGATTTTAACGGTAAAATTGTAGGACTTGGTTCTAAAGGGGCAGCTATGGATAGCGTACTAAGAGCAGCCTTTGATAAAATTGGTATTAAACCTAAATCTATTTTTAACGATGGTCATGGTGCTACTGCTACAGCAGTATCCGGTGGACAGGCTGATGTTGCAGTTTTATTTGCGTATCCCCCTTTTTCTGCAATTTCTGAATTGGAAGCTTCAAAAGAACTGAGCTTTATTGGTTTAACTGATAAGGAACAAAAACAACTCACTGATATGTACAGCTTCTATAAGGCATCAACCATGCCGGCCGGATCATATAAATACGCTACACAGGATGTTAAAACTGTAAGTGAATGGAACATGTTGGTTGTTAGCAAAGACCTGTCTGCCGACTATGTCTACCTGTTAACAAAAACATTATTGGAAAATAATCCTAAATTGTTAGGAATTCATAAAAGTTTAAAATATACTACTGGTAAAAATATCTTAAATTTCAACATTCCTCTACATCCTGGCACAATAAGATATCTAAAAGAAAAGGGAATTGAAGTTCCCTCTAAATTGATTCCACCAGAATATAAAGCATAAAGAGGAAACGTAATATTATGAATTTAACTTATGGAAAGATAGTTAGGAATATTATTATGCTTGTCTCTATAGCAGCAGCTCTAATTCACATTGGCAATTTTACAATTTTTACTTTGCCTAGCATACAGTTTTATGCTTGTCATCTGTTAATTGGTTTTGTTTTAATTTTTCTTTATAAACCATTAGAGGCAGGTAAAAAGTTAGGGGAAAATAGTAAATTGTTGTGTAGAATAATAGACTGGCTCCTTATACTGCTTACAATTATTGTAAGCGGTTATGTAGTTCTAAATTTTGATACATATGTTTCTGACATGCAGAATAATGTATTGACTCAGGAGCTGTATGTACTAGGTGTCATTATTACCATACTGGTTTTAGAGGCAGGAAGAAGGGTGTTAGGTAATGTCTTACCATTAATAGCAATTATAGCTATAGTGTATGCTCTCTTTGGCAATTATATACCTGGCCTATTTGGACACAGAGGTTATACCTTGCGCAGAGTCGTGATGGCAATCTTTAGTGATCGTGGTGTTTATGGTACCCCTATTGGCACGTCGGCCATGAATGTTTATCTATTCTTGTTATTTGCAGCATTTTTAAATGCTTCGGGAGCAGATATCATCTTTCAAAATATAGCCATTGCCTTAGCGGGTAAAAAAAGGGGTGGACCGGCCAAGATGGCGGTCATTGCCAGTGCTTTTTTTGGTACTATTTCAGGTAGTTGCGTGGCTAATGTGGTAAGCACAGGTGCTTTTACTATACCGCTTATGAAAAGAAGTGGTTACCGGCCGGCTTTTGCCGGTGCAGTAGAAGCTGTATCTTCTACAGGTGGTCAGATTATGCCGCCTATTATGGGGGCAGCAGCCTTTGTTTTGGCTGATATTGTTGGTGTTTCTTATGCAAAGGTCTGCGTAGCAGCTCTTTTGCCGGCAATTATGTATTATGTTTGTGAGTTTAAAATGGTAGATTTGGAAGCGGTAAAGTATAATTTAAAGGGCGTTGATACAGAGTCCATACCACCTCTCAAGGAATCTCTAGTGCAAGGCATGAAATTATTTGTTCCTATTGGTGTCATGTTGTTTACTTTGATGGTGCTTAATATGACACCAATGCGTGCAGCTATTTTGTCAATCGCATCTATTCTCCTTTTTGGGGTATTTAATAGAAAAGATCATTTGACCAAAGAAAAAATTCTAGGTGGATGCGAAGGTGCAGGACATTCTCTTTGTTCAGTAGTAGGAGCATGTGCTACAGCCGGAATTGTAGTAGCAATTTTTTCTCTTACAGGGTTGGGGTTAAAATTCTCTAACTTCCTTGTCCAACTTGGAGGAAATTCTTTAATTCCAAGTCTTATTCTATCCATGATTGTTTGTGCCATATTAGGTATGGGGTTGCCAACGACTGCTTCTTATATAGTTTGTGCTACAGCTATTGCGCCTGCTTTGGTTAAGCTAGGATTGCCCGCATTAGCAGCACATCTATTCTTGTTCTATTTCTCGTGTATTTCTGCTATCACGCCACCAGTGGCTGTTGCTTCCTATGCCGCAGCTGGTATAGCAGAGGAAAACCCCATGAAAGTAAGCTGGAATGCCGTAAAACTTGGAATTACAGGATTTATTCTGCCATTTGCGTTTGCCTTTAATTATGACTACATTACTTTCAACTTAGATTTTCAAACATTACTGACTTGGATTTGCGGTTTTGTTATTGCATATTCACTTGCTATTTTCTTGCAAGGTTATGTTGAGAAAAAAATCAATGTTTTGGAAAGATTAATGTATTTAGTAGTTATTGCTTTGACAATACCGCCTTATGTTAAGAGTTCTCTTATTGGTATTGTTTTATTTGTTATCTTATATGGTTACAGGAAAGTGCTTTGGAGAAGGGAGCAAAAATTAATGGCCACGGTTTGAGTTGGTTCTAAATCAAAAAATGCTTATCTTAAACTTTATGGTATTACACGTATAACTTCCGCTTTGTAGAGCACGTAATGATAGAAAACGACAAAGAACCGCTAGCAATGTTATCCAACATGAGTAAATAACACTCTGAGGATAGCGCTGTTAGCGGTTCTTTTAGTTAAGTGATAGAACAGTTTGTATTATATGATCATAATATGTTCAAGAATACTGTAATTAGAAAACTGTTAATGAAATCAGTAAACATACCACCTACAATTGGAATTATAAAGAATGCTTTTGGAGCATTACCATATACTTCACGTAATGCTTTCATATTAGCCATAGCATTTGGTGTAGCACCTAGACCAAAACCACAGAGAGCGGTAGTTAAGGCTGCAGCTTCGTAATCGCGTCCCATGACTCTGAAACAAACAAAATGAGCATAAAAGGCAATGAAGACGGTTTGGATAGCTAGAATAACAATCATAGGTACTGCCAGGCTAGCCAGTTGCCAGAGCTTTAAACTCATAAGAGCAATAGATAAGAAGAGACTTAAAGATACATCACCAATGGTGTTTATTTCTTCCATTGGCAGTTCTTTTTTAGCGGAATCTGCATAGTTACGCATAATTACAGCGATAACCATGGGACCTATATAGCTTGCTAGGGAGATGCCAACGTGTTTAAAGGCAATGTTAATTAAACTGCCAATACCTAGGGAAGCAACTAGAATCAGGCCGGCATTAGTAAAACGCTCACGATCAATAACCTGGGTTATTACATCCGAAGAATCTCCACTTTCTGCACCAGCTTCAGAATGAAGATTATTAGCAACAACTTCGTGTCTGGCAATAGGACCACCTATGATGCTACCAGAAATAAGGCCATAAGTTGCAGCAGCAATGGCTACAACAGTAGCACTGGCAATATGATATTCTTGTTCCATAAGCGGACCGAAGGCACCGGAAGTTCCGTGACCACCTACAAGGGGAATAGAGCCCATAGCCAAACCTAGCCTTGGATCAAGGCCAAAGCTCTTTGCCAGTATACTGCCTATAACATCTTGGCAAATAATAAGACCGGCTACAACAAATAGAAAGATAACTAGGGAAATACCACCTTTTTTCAACAACTTAAAACCAACACTAAAACCTACAGAGGTAAAGAAACAACTCATAAACAATACCTGAAGGGTAGGGGTCGATACCTTTGGCTCAAAGGAAAATTCCAAAATACCTGCTTGATAAAGACATAAGTGAATAAGAGCAAATAAAAGTCCGCCAACTACAGGAACTGGAATACAATATTTCTTAAAAATGGAAAACCTATTAACTAAAAATCTACCAATAACGTAAATTATTGCCCCTGCCGCACCAGTTTGAAGCATGTCTAATTGTACTGACAACATTTTAACTCTCCTTCCATTTGTAAAAAATTTCATATAATCATTGGCGAATTGTCCGGAACAAAACACCAATACTGAAACAAAAAATTGAGAAATAAAAAAGCACAACAAACAAGCATATGCTTGTTTGTTGTGCTAACCTTCAAGGTTAATATTAAATCTAACCAAAACGCCATGTTGATAAATAGTGTCAATACTCATATTAGAAGGATCGTCATGCTGATACTATATACAAAAAAAAGCTCCAGAAGCGATTGGACCATATTCTCAAGGCTATGAAGTAAATGGCTTGATTTATACTTCAGGTCAACTTCCTGTGGACACAACTACGGGAAAAATGCCTAGTACTATTGAAGCTCAAACAAAAGAAAGCTGCAAAAATGTTGGCGCAATTTTAGAGACAGCTGGTAGTAGTTTTTCTAAGGTTGTTAAAACTACCTGCTTTTTAGCAGATATGGCTGACTTTGCTGCTTTCAACGCAGTATATGCTAAATATTTTGTGTCAAAGCCAGCCAGAAGTTGTGTTGCTGTAAAAGCGTTGCCCAAAGATGCTTTATGCGAAATTGAAGCTATTGCTGAAAAATAATTAGAATAAAATTGGGGGAATGTTCGAAATTTCCAGATTGGCGTAAATTAAAACCTTCTCATGATATTATACGAAAAAGAACTTTGGATAAACTCTCCAAAGTTCTTTTTTGTTATATTTTAAAAGTTTCGCTTTGTATTAATATCTATGCTTTGTTGCAAATAGGCTTCAATTTTATGTATATGTTTTTTTGCATGACGTACGCGACGAGGTGACTGGGCGCCTTAGTCACTTAATCTGCATCTTAAGTAATTCGTCTGGTAAAGAAACAGTGAAAAGATAAAAGTAGGATAATTATACTAAGATGATATGGAGATTTTTGTATTTAGAGAATTGAATAAATAATGATGAAAGAGGTGGGAGGTTTGGGGACAGGTTTATTTTTGCTTTTTATAATCGGGGTATTTATATGGTTTGCGTTGGCTTTAATAAAGCCGGGAAAGTTTGCGCCTTTTTTTAAGGAGGATGCTAAGAGAAAAAGATTAAAAATTGCTGGAATTTGGATATCGCTCTCTTTGATTTCTACGATCTTGTTTGGCCTGTCTATTCCTCATGTTGATCCTGCTACTCTTGTGGGAAAAGAACTAGTTGTTTCTGCGGAAAAGGGTAAGGTATTTGAGACTCCGGATAAGGCTGGAAAGATAGTTAAAACAGTGCCAAAGGGTGCTATACGGAAAATATTAGAAGGCAAAACCGTAAACAGCTTGGATTGGTTTAGAATAGCCGATAATGCATGGATGAATCAGAGAGATGTTTCCACATCTAGCTATGATATAGAAAAGGCTAAAAATGAATTGGAAAAAAAAGGAAAAGGTTCTATAGGAAAAGACTTTGTGGCTTCTAGTGATAGTGCTATAAATGCCTATGACCAGGTCTCAGGAAATACAGTAGGCCAGATAGATCCTTGGGTAATACTTACTGTTAAAGATTTTAAACAAGTTGGAGATGACGAATTCTGGTATATGACTGCCGACAACAAGTGGTTTTCTGGAAAAGATATTACCTTAGATGAGAAGACGGTGGGAGCTAGAAAGAAGAATACCGAAGAAAAAGGAACGAATGCTATAGGTAAGAAATTTATGCCGGCTGGTGATGGCACTATCTATGCTTATGATCAGCCATCTGCAGATGGGAACATAGTTGAAAAAATAACTAAATGGCGTGCTTTTAATATTGCAGAATTTAAGCAAGTGGGAGTTGATACGTTCTGGTATAGATATGCATCTAATAAGTGGGTACTAGGAAAAGATATTACCTTTAATGAGCGAGACCTGGAAAAAAAGAAGCAAGAAATAAATGATTTGCTGGCTAAACAGGCTGCTGAAATCAAGAAGTCTGTCGAAAAGGCAAATGCGGAAAAAGAGGAACAAAAAAAGAAACAACGAGAATATGATGCTGCTCACCCGGTAACTTACAGAGCGTGGACAGAAAATGATAATATCTTCTCCCATGTTAAGGTAGAAGTAACAAATAGAACAAACTCCAAAAAATATGTGTTAGTTAATGTGCGAATTTATACGGGAAATACAGTGAGACAAGAATATGCTGATGGTATGGAAGTTGATGCTAAGGGTAAATGGTTGACTGATTTCCCAATAATAATTTCAGATATTGGTGATTATACATACAAGATTAAATTGAGCTATTGATAAGAAGAAAGTTCAGAATATTAAGGTACTCCTTGATAGTAGACGTGAAGAGCCTTCGGTATTTTACCGATGGCTCTTCTTGTTAAAATTTTAGAGAAAATGTATTTTACAATTTCAATATTGTTACAACCTAACAGGCTACACGTTTTTGCTTGAATTGTGCATTTTAGTTCTATGTGTTTTTTATTTGCTGATTAGGACTAATCCCAAGAGGCATACCAGCATGCCAATGATTTGCCGAAGGGAGATGCTTTCTTTGTAGACGAAAAAGCCTACTAGCAGCAAAGCGCAAGCCAAAATAATATTAGTAACCAAAGAGGCAGTACTCACTTTCCAGCCAACCCGAAATATATTAATATAACCAAATTCCAAAGCCACCACTATCAGGCCAAACCCAAAAGAAGTCCAATTAATTTTAGCGACTTCCTGAACTAAATTTTTGACCGGGGAGGTTAGAAAGAACATACCAACACAAGAACAAGCTGCTACCAGGTAGGTAATGCACAAGGTAGCAAAAGGATTAATATTGGCGGGGGTAGACTTAGCACAGATGTTATAGGTGGTATTAGCTATAGCTACCAGTAAGATAGGCCAAAAAGTATTAAGCATATTATCATCCTCCTAAAGGGAAATCACATACAAAGGACTTTTGCATGCGGCAGGCATGCACTTGAAAACAATTTTTCTTATTCAGTCCTACGGTCTGGTTTACTTTCCGAGAACGCATTGGCTGATTGTACTAGTATTTTATTTAGCACCGCAACGTTTGCATAGATCGACGATACGAATCTCTTCCAGAGGTATGGTTTTTACCATGGATTCTAGTTCTTCAGCAGACATCATTTTTATCCTTTCCTGCATGCGCATTCTAGACACCTCTTTTAGCTTTTCATTATAATATAGCAATCTTATAGGAAAATCAAATGAAATACAGATTATGTTTAATGATTTTTGTTTAGAAATCTATAAAATTGGAATATATCCAAAACAGGAAAAATAAAAATGAGGTGATGGAAGCATGAAGATAATTGTTATAAACGGCAGTCCCCGGAAAGGGAGCATCTCTCAACTTAAAGTAGCTTTTGAACTTGGCAAAAAATAGGCACAAATAAAGAATTAATCAAAATGATATGATATAATGTACAAACTGAAAGTTCCCGAAAGTGTAATGATATGAAAAAGGATTATTTAAAATTTTTTATGGGTTTACTGCTTTTCGGTTCAAATGGTATTGTTGCAAGTCATATTAGTTTATCAAGCTATGAAATAGTCTTTTTGCGTGCTAGCCTTGGTAGCATACTGCTAATTGCTTTGTTTTTAATTACAGGACACAGCTTCACCGCATTTTTTCACAAAAAAGATTTGGCATTTATTGCAGCATCTGGCGTGGCAATGGCGGCAGACTGGCTCTTCCTTTTTGAAGCCTTTCAACAATTAGGCATTAGTCTGAGCATTATAATTAATTATTGTGGCCCGGCAATAGCTGTTATTGCTGCAATTGTTATTTTTAAAGATAAGCTTACTGTATCCAAAGCCATGGCACTTATTTCAGCAATGCTTGGTGCAATCCTCATAAATGGTTTTGCATCAACAAATGATATAAATACAATAGGTCTTATGTGTGCAATTTGCTCGGCATTTTCATATGCAGCAATGATTATTCTGAATAAATGTTCTAAAAATATAAAGGGAACTGAAAATGCTGTCTGGCAGTTGTTTTTTGCGGCTGTAACAATAACAATATATATGGGCTATAGATGTGCATGGGTAATGACCGTTCCTACCGGGAACTGGCCCTGGATACTATGGCTTGCCTTGTTAAATACAGGAATTGGCTGCTATTTTTATTTTTCGTCTTTTAGTGTCTTGCCTGTTCAAACTGTTGCAGTATGTGGATATCTTGAGCCATTATCGGCTGTATTTTTCTCTGCAATTTTTCTTCACGAAACAATGCTTCCGCTTCAGTGGTTTGGGGCGATTCTGATTATGGGCGGAGCAATATTAAGTGAATGCATAAGGCCTTGAAGAGTGATTGAACAACAGGGAATTTTTTTTGAAACTATAGATTATCAAAAGATGGCACCTGTTTTGTTTGTGGCGCAAAAGCATCATTACACATTAGGTACCGAAAGCAAAATTAATGCATATAAGTAAAAATGCGATATGCTATAATTAATTTAAGAGAACAATTTTTAGGGGAGGCGAGTAGGATGACGTATTTAGGTGAAAATGTAAAAAAACTAGGTTTTGGTTTGATGCGTTTACCCAAAAAAGATGGCAAAATTGAGATAGAGCAAGTAAAAATAATGGTAGATAAATTTTTGGCGGCAGGCGGTACGTATTTTGATACAGCTTGGGCCTATGAGGGTAGTGAGGATGCTGCCCGTCAGGCACTGGTAGAACGTTATCCTAGAGATAAATTTACCCTTGCTACTAAAAACGCTGCGTGGATTAATTGCAAGACAAGAGAAGATGCCATTGCTCAGTTTGAAACTTCTTTGAAGCAAACCGGTGCCGGTTATTTTGACTTTTATCTTTTACATAATTTAGGCGAGCATAGAACAAAATTCTTCGATGATTTTAAAATGTGGGATTTTGTGCAGGAAAAGAAAAAAGAGGGAAAGATTAAGCATGTTGGTTTTTCTTTCCACTCAACTCCGGAGGAACTGGAAGAAATTCTCAAGAAACATCCGGAAGCTGAATTTGTGCAGCTGCAAATAAATTACGCCGACTGGGATAATCCGGCTATTCAGTCTCGTGGTTGCTATGAAATGGCTAGGAAGTACAATAAACCTGTGGTCATCATGGAACCGGTTAAGGGTGGACTGCTGGCTAATCCGCCTGAGGCGGTAGCCAAGGTGTTTAAGGATGCAGAGCCCAATTCTTCTGTGGCTTCCTGGGGAATTCGTTTTGCAGCCAGCCTGGAGGGAATCATTACGGTCCTGTCAGGTATGAGCAATGTGGGACAAATGGAAGACAACCTAGCTTACATGAAGGATTTTAACGGACTAAGCCGGGAGCAGAAGGAGACTGTTGCCAGAGCGCAGGAAGTAATGAAGACTATTCCCATAATTCCATGTACAACCTGCAATTATTGTGCTAAAGTCTGCCCAATGAATATTGGCATTTCCGGTTCTTTTACTGCTATGAATTTACTTACATTGTATAAAAATAAGACTACCGCTGATTATCAAAGGCAGTGGTTGGTGGACAATCATGGCAAAAAGAATGCCGGCGAATGTATTAAATGTGGAAAATGTGAAGAAGCATGTCCACAGCATATTTCAATTAGAGATGAACTAGTAAAAGTAGCTGCAGCTTTTGGTAAATAGCAAACAGTTTCTTAAGAGGAGGTGACATAATGCCACATATTACGGTAAGTATGTTTCCGGGAAGGACTGAAGAACAAAAAAAGAAAATTGCCCAAGCACTTAAGCGCACCATGACAGGAGAACTAGGCTTTCCAGAGGAAGTTGTTTCTGTGTCAATAGAGGATTTGGCTAAAGAAAAGTTTGTTGATACAGTAATTCATCGCCTACATAAGGAAAATATAGTGTTTGAAAGCTCAAAAAACATAAAATAGAGAGAGTAGAAACAATTAACATATGAAATGCTTGTTAGAGACAGCCATTTAAGGCTGTCTCTTTTTTATGAAAAGTGTAATATTTTTGTCAATATTTTAGATGTCATAAGAAAAAACAGCTTGAATTACAAAGTAGCTTGACGAGATAAAAGGACTGTTTATATAATAAATATATAAAGTGTGATATGTAATATATTATATATTTTAATATTGAATAAAAACAAAAAAGGGGGATAAAAATGAAGGTAAGTGTTATTCAGATGGATATGAAGTTTGCCGATCCTGTCTACAATTTTAAGCATGCAGAGGAGTTGATTCTTAAGGCAGCGGCAGAAAAGCCCGATGTGATTGTTTTGCCGGAAACATGGAATACAGGCTTTTTCCCTGAAGAGGATTTAGCTTCTTTGTGTGACAAAGATGGACAAAAAGTTAAGGAGATATGCGGAGGTTTAGCAAAAAAATTAAATGTGAATATAATTGCTGGGTCAATTTCAAACCTGCGTATGGATGATAATGTCTATAATACTGCATATGTTTTTGACCGTTCAGGCAAATGTATCGCAGACTATGATAAAATTCATGTTTTTACCCCTATGGGAGAAGATAAATTCTATAAAAAAGGAACTAGAATAGTTACGTTTGAATTGGACGGACATAAATGTGGAATCATCATTTGCTATGATGTAAGATTCTTGGAACTTGTCAGAATGTTAGCTTTGCAAAAGATAGATATTCTGTTTATTCCTGCTCAATGGCCGGCTAAGAGACGTTTTCACTGGACTACGCTTACTACTGCACGGGCCATAGAGAACCAAATGTTTGTTGTTACTTGTAATTCTTGTGGTACTGCGGGGGCTACGGTATATGGTGGTTCTTCCCGAATCCTTGATCCTTGGGGCGAAACTATTACAGCAGCGGGTGAAAAAGAGGAAATTATTACGGGGGAATTAGATTTTTCTGTTATAGAAGGTATCAGAACGAGCATCAATGTTTACAATGATCGTCGTCCTGATTTATATAAACTAAATTAAAGGAGAGAATGTGATGAGCACTATACGTTTTAATCTACATCAAGGTGGCAAGATTAGAGATTTGGATGTTGTTTATGATGATCTGTATGCTATTGGGTACGCAGGTCGCAACATCGAAAAAACCAAGGCACATATTAAGGAACTGGAAGAGCGTTTTGGCGTGCCTGCTCCTAAATTGATTCCCACAGTTTTCCAGATGTCCAATATGACATTAACCAAAGATAGGGATATTCATTTTGTCAGTAGTGATACTTGTGGAGAAGTTGAGTACATTATTATAACGCAAGGAGACAAAATATACATTGGACTTGGCAGCGATCATACTGATAGAAAATTGGAAGGGAGTAGCGTTCCCAAGGCAAAGCAGATTTGTCCAAAGCCTATCGCAGGAGATGTCTGGGATTATGAAGATGTAAAAGACCACTGGGATGAGATTGCTTTGACCTCCTACCAAACAGTAGATGGCAAAGAAGTTGTTTACCAAGATGGCGGCGTTAAGGATATTCTGCCGGTGGATACTATTTTGGAACAATTGCATAAGCGTATTGGACCTGTTACACGCAGTATCATTTATTCTGGAACGGTTCCTGTTAAAGATGGTTTTGTTTTTGGTAGTAACTTCCGTTGCGAAATGAAAGATCCTATTTTAAAACGCAGCATCGCGTTTGCATATAATGTGCACATTATAAGTGAGGAGGAGCGTTAATTATGATGAAAAAGGGAAAATTTTTAGCCGCAGCAGGTTTGACACTTTGCTTAGCATTGGCAGGGTGCGGTGGGGGTAAGACTGATACCAAACAAGCAACAGGTACTGGTGGTGCTGCAAAGGGTGGTGCTTATACCATTAAATTTGGTTCTACCGGCAACGATGAACATCAATACACAGTTTATGGTAAATATTTTAAGCAAAAAGTCGAAGAATTAACCCAAGGTAAAGTAACCGTACAAATTTATCCTAATAACTCTATTGGCAACGAAAGAGAAATGGCGGAAGGGACAATGATGGGCACCATTGAAATGTGTTGCATAACATCTGATGGTACATTACCATCCTGGGTGCCTGAAACTCAGATTATGTCCATTCCTTATCTGTTTGCTAATAAGAAAGAAGCTTACTTTGTACTAGACAAAGCTTTGCAAGATTATCTAGAACCAAAGTTTGAAGCAAAAGGCATTATGCATTTGAGCTTTGCTGAACTTGGTTTTAGACATTTTACTAATAACAAGAAACCTATTACCAAAGCTTCTGATATGGAAGGACTCAAGATTCGTGTACAAGAAGCGCCTATCTGGTTTGCCTTGATGAATGCGCTGCATGCAACTGCTACACCTGTTCCGTTCTCTGAACTCTATACTGCATTGCAACAAGGAATGGTTGATGGTCAAGAAAACCCAATTGGTTCGATTGCAAGTTCTAAGTTCTATGAAGTACAAAAATATATGAGCTTGGACGGACACACTTATGCATCTGGCAGTACTATTATCAATAAGAAATTCTTTGATAACCTACCGCCTGAATACCAAAAGGCTGTAAAGGATGCGGCTATTTATGCTCGTGATGCTCAACGTAAAGACATTAATGGTAAAGAAGAAAAAATGTTGGCCGACATGAAAGCTAAAGGCTTACAAGTTTCTGAAGTTGATATTGATTCCTTTAAAAAAGCTACTGCTGATTTGTACAAGAAACCGGAAGTTACAAAGCTTGTTGATCCTAAATTAGTAGAGTTAGTCAAGAAGACCATTTCTGAAATGCCGAAGTAATAGAAAGGTATTGGCTTGAAGTGAGGGAGTTTTCTCCCTCACTTTTATGACTAAATGATGAGGTGCCAGCATGATTGTTTTAAATACAATTGATAAATACTTAACTATGTTGCTTCGCTTTGTATTAGGCATGTCTTCCCTAGTTATATTTGTTGTGACATTTGCTGCCGTTGTATTTCGTTATCTTTTACATGCACCACTGCCTTGGTCCCAGGATGTTATTAGGCTGGGATTTACTTACATGATTTACTTTGGTGCAGCTTATTGCGTGCGTGAAAATGCCAACTTAAATATTGATGTAGGACTGTCTTTGCTAAGCAAAAGAAAAAGAATATTGGTAGAAATATTAATTAATATTATTTTGTTTGGGTTTTTCATATTTTTATTGGTTTTTGGCTTGCAGTTCGCCGAGACGGGTATTAGCCAAACATCTTCTTATTTGATGTTGCCTATGAAGATTTATTACATGGGAATTCCGCTCTCTGGTGCATTTATGGCTTTCTATGTTGTAATGAATATTATTAAGCAGGTTAAGGGACTGGCAAATAAGGAAGGCGGTGAAGAAGCATGCTAATTATTCTTTGGCTATTTGTTTTCTTCCTCATTGGATTTCCTATTTGTTTTGCTTTAGGCTTGATTTCTCTTGGCAACCTTTGGATGGATGGCATGAACTTAATGGTAGTTGTTCAACGTATGTTTGCCGGCGTTGATAGCATCGCCTTAATTGCTATTCCTTTATTCATGCTTTCCGGTGAATTAATGTTCCGCGGCGGCATGTCTAAGCGTTTGGTTGATTTTGCTGACACCTTGTTAGGCCATTTCCCTAGTGGTTTAGCTATGGTTAGTATTTTAGCATGTATGTTTTTTGCCGGTATTACTGGTTCTGCAATTGCTGCTACTGCAGCAATTGGAGGAATTATGATTCCTTTGATGAAGGAAAAGGGATATGAATATACCTTTAGCGCACCACTTTTGGCTTGTGGTGGCTCTATAGGGCCTATTATTCCGCCATCCATCCCACTATTGGTCTATGGAACATTGGCTAACGTCAGCGTTGGTGCTTTGTTTATCGGTGGTGTTATACCAGGTATTTTAATGGGTATTGGTTTAATGATTTTTTGTTACTTTATCGGTAAAAAGAGACATTATGTGGGCCGTGAAAAGGCAGCTTCTCTAAAGGAAATCTGTTCTGCAGGCAAGGATACCATTCTAGCTTTGTTTATGCCAATCATCATTATCGGTGGTATCATGAGCGGTGTATTTACACCTACTGAATCCGGTGCTATTGCAGTATTCTATTCGTTGGTAGTTAGCGTGTTTGTATATAGAGAGCTTACTGTGAAAACTTTCTGGGAAGCGCTGGTTAATAGCGCCAAGGGAAGCGGACAGGTATTGGTTGTTGTTGCGTGTGCTTCTTTGTTTACCTGGGTTATTACTGTCAACCAAGTACCACAGGCAGTTACTGCATATCTGCAAAGCACTATTAGCAACAAGTACATGCTGTTACTTGTTATTAACATTATTTTGCTTATTGCAGGAACCTTTATTGATACAACTAGCGCAATTGTAATATTTGCTCCTTTGTTTGTGCCCTTGGTACGTGCAATGGGTATTGATTTGGTACAGTTTGGATTGATTATTGCCGTAAACCTGACTATAGGTATGTGTACGCCTCCCTTAGGTGTATGTTTGTTTGTATCAGGCTCAATTGCCAATATATCGCTCAAGGATCAAATGCATGACTTAGTACCAATGCTTATAGTTTTAATTATTGTTTTATTTTTGGTAACGTATATTCCAGAATTAACATTATTCTTGCCTCGAGTATTTAGCTAGTTTTGGTTGTATTGAGGAAGGGACGGCAGATGCACTTAAGTAATCTGCCGTCCCTTCTATAATATAAAACTTGTAAATATACTTAAATATCGTATATAATTGTTATAATTAGATAATAATTCATTGAAGAATCTTATCAGGGGGCGTTTACATGGAGAATGAGCAACAAAGCCTTTTGTTTACTAATAAAGGGCCGCTAACAACGAATAGCCTTAAAGAACAGGCTTATAAACTTATTAAAGATGCAATTGTATATAGAAGATTAAAATTAAATGTTGTATATTCTCAAGATGATTTGTGTTCAGAGCTGGGCATAAGTCGTACGCCGGTAAGAGAAGCATTAATAGAACTTGTTAGTGACGGGTTGGTTACTTTTGTGCGCAGACGTGGGTTTAAAGTCGTTGAATTAACGCGTAAAGAAGCTTTGGACATCATAGAAATGCGTAGCGATATTGAGAAATTTGGAGCTGAATTGGCCGCACAACGTATTACAGACGGTCAACTAAAACGATTAGAAGATAAATATAATGAAATGCTTAATGCAGCTGATAGTGGAGATGCTATGCTCTTGTATCGGTTGGACTATGAATTTCATCTGATCATTTTTGAAGCAACTGGTAATAACTGGTTATTGGATGCTATAAAAAAGCTAAGAGATAATTTCCTGAGAATTGAAACACAAAGTGCTTTTTCTAAGAAGGCGGATGCAAAGGCGGTTTTTGGGGAACATTACAAAATTTTAAAGGCTTTGAAAAAAAGGAATCCACAATTAGCAAGAGCTGCGATGCAAAATCATCTAGAACACACAACACATCGGACAACAGCTAATTTCTTAATAAAAGAACAGACAGATGATAGTAAAGAAAAAATAGGCTGAAGACGTGAATATGAATGCTGAAAATACGATGAAAATGAAAATAATCTTGGCTACAGGCAAGAGATAAATAACAATTCCTTTAAAATTTTTTAATAAGTTGCACATCGGTAATGAAGTGAAATGCATAATACATGATGAAATAATTATTAAGCTGGTGGAACGTGAAACAACTGGTAAGTTTCTATAAGGAATTAAAAAGATACATGAAAATGTAATTTCGTCTATTACGACAAAGAACCGCTAATAATGTTATCCAATATGAGCAAATAGTGCTCTGTGGATAGCGCTGTTAGCGGTTCTTTTGCAAGACGTTATTTGCCATAGTCACATCTTTGGCATTGGCTTAATTCCTTCTCAGCATAACTTTTATAATAAATACCGGACCATTTGCAGATGCTTTGCAAGATGGGGACAATGGATTTTCCTTTCTTAGTTAGTTTATATTCTACTTTGGGTGGAATTTCGGCAAACTGTTGCCTAGCAATGATACCGGCTGCTTGTAATTCTTTTAATGTTATTACAAGTGCAGCATCAGTAATATCATGTAGCTCATGCCGGATAACACTATAACGTAAAGTCTTTTGACTAGCCAGGACACAAATAATTCTGGATTTCCATTTACCGCCAAACAAATCAAGCCCGTATTCCAAAGGGCAACGGATATCCTTTTCTAATTTTGGCTTATACATAGCTCACACCTTCTTTATTCTGTTTAGTTTAAGTATATGAGCACCACTATATTTTTACAAGTTACTATATATTTTTTTAGTAACATATAAATTTGCTAACTACTTAAATTATTAGAATTGAAGTCCTATACTGAATTAGTAGCGTAAAGCTAAATTAAAGGAGGAAAATGATATGAATAGTAATGTAGAAAAAATGCTAAAAGAAAAGACTTGGTTTTTAGGTACATATGATGCTGAGCCTAATGTGGTTCCAGTTTTGTTTAAGGATGTTACACCGGATGGGAAATTATTAGTTGGTGATGTGTTTCTTGCCACTACTTTGCAAAATATTAAAGCTAATGGAAAGATTGCAGTAAGTATTTGTGATGATAAAACACTGGAAGGGTATCAAATCAAAGGAACTGCCATGTATCTCACGGAAGGACCTGTAGTAGATATGTTTAAAAAAATTGTTTCTGATACATTTAAGGGTGCTGTTACCGCAAAAGGAGCTTTGGAAATTACTCCGCATACGATTATTGTTACTACACCCGGACCTGATAATAAAAAAACACTATGAAATTGACGGGAAGAAAGATGCAAAGCTAAATAATAACTCGGTGGTTTAAAGTTGGGACATAAAATTAGCTTTAAAATTTGCAAGTATTTTTATAGAGTACTAAAATCAAATTACCATAGAGAGTGCGCGAGAGACAAGCTCGTTGACCGCACAGCAACCTGGCAGTAGCCAAGGTGCTAAAGCTTGCATGATGGAAAATGAGAAGAACTAGCGGTAGAGCCCATCATAACGATGGGCTTTTTCTTTTTGCACTCTTTTGGTAAAAACCAAGGACGTGTATAAAATGGAAACATCTCCTTTTCATGCATCTCAACGGTTGTCTGAATTTACCTACGCTTATTTTAAAAGCAGAGACCCGGAAGTAGCGTTTAATAAGCCTTATGCAGGAGCCATTGTACCTCTAGCAAAGTATTAGAAGGAGAAAACAGTGCAGAGTAGTATAGGTTTACCTTAAAATTTATGGTATCATATGTACAAGTCGGAAGTTATAGAGGAGTACGATATGCCAATAACAGAAGAACTATTCCAATTGCAAGATAAAAAATATGCGCTCTTTCACAGCAAATTAATGCCAACTGTTTCCCAAGACAGTATTATCGGCATCAGGGTACCTGAACTCAGGAAAATTGCCAAAAGAATAGAAGGGTCTTGGGAGGCGTATGAATTTATCAATAAGCTTCCTCATACCTATTATGATGAAAATGTGTTGCATGGTTTGCTAATCTCGGGAATTAAGGATTATGCGGAGTGCATCAGGGAGACTGAAAAATTTCTGCCCTATGTGGATAATTGGGCTGTGTGCGATATAATGTCTCCCAAAGTTTTCAAAAAAAATAAGACGGCATTGATAAACAAAATTACCAAGTGGTCATCATCAGCGAACGTGTACGAATGTAGATTTGGCATCAAAATGTTGATGAGTCATTTTCTGGATGAAAATTTTAAAAAGAAATATCTGAACATACCTGCTGGTGTAAAATCCGATGAATACTATGTCAAAATGATGATTGCCTGGTTTTTTGCCACAGCACTCGCCAAGCAATGGAAGGAAACTATAGTTTATTTGGAATGTAATCATCTTGATAAATGGGTTCACAACAAAACAATACAAAAAGCTTGTGAAAGCTATAGAATAACAGCAGCACAAAAAGAATATTTACGAGGCTTAAAGAGATAAGGACCGATTTGCCTAGCACAGTTTGTTTATACTTAAAGTACTGCAACAGCTGTTGGCATCGTTTGAGCATTATTTGATGTAATATAAAGACTAAGGATGTTAAAAAAGGGGGACAATATCATGATTAAGAGGAAATCAGCCATGAGACGTGAAGCAACCGAGCATATGCGTGCCGGTGAGGGTGTTATTGTAAATGACCATATTCTTGAAAAAAATGAGATGCGGACAAACTGTCGTTTATTCACAAGAATGACAATAGAACCGGGTGCGTCTATTGGTTATCACAAGCATGCTAAAGAGGAAGATATTTATTACATCCTGAGTGGTATTGCTACTGTCTGTGATAATGGTGAGACTAAAGCCGTTTATCCTGGAGAGGTTGTTTATACGGGTGATGGCGATAGTCACTCTATTGCCAACAATGGTACTGAGCCTTTGGAATTGATAGATGTAATTCTTACCTATGAACCTTTTGAAAGATAGCGATATAATTTGGCTACAATTATGATTTTAGGTTGCTGAAAGTCACAAATACCATAGCAGTCGAATATGACTGCTATGGTATTTGTTTATAATAAATGCCTATAATAAAAAAATTTCCAAAAGAGCTGAAATTATTTTGAATTTTTTTTGCGAATTGTTAAATAATAAGTGTGTTTAGTTAATATATATTTCTCTCATTTATAGCTAGACTTTAAATGAATCAAGAAAGGAGAAGTGAGAATATGAATGGTAAGAAGAATGGTAAAAAGTTGGGAGTATTAGGTGGCATGGGTTCTGCTGCTTCTGCAGAATTTTTAAAGATTTTGGCACAGAAAGCTCCTGCTAAAAATGATCAAGAACAACCCATAGTATATATGATAGCTGATAGCGAAATTCCAGATCGTAGCACTGCGATTATTGGTAAAGGGAAAAGTCCTAAGGAACAAATATATAAAGATTTATTACAACTTTGTGATATGGGAGCAGATATTTTAGCAATACCATGTAATACAGCACACTATTTTGTGAATAGCTTTGGTGAGCAATTACCTAAGCCGATTATTCACATTGTTGAAGAAACTGTTTTAGCTGCAAAAAAGAAAAGCCCGCAAGGGGCATGGATGCTATCTACTGTTGGGACTGCACAAAGTGGCCTATATCAAAACTGTGCAAAGAAACATAATCTTCCCATATTTATTCCAAATGAAGAACAGAGAAAACTGATTCAAGAAAGCATTTATAAAGTGAAGTCTAATCATATTGAAGAAGCGGGTAAAATAATGAAGATAGTAGTTCATGAACTGTGGGCCCAAAAAGATATTTTGATTATGGCAGCCTGTACTGAAATCCCGTTGAGCTATGCTGCAGCAGATTTACCGAAAGAAAAAGAAGTATCTAGCTTGGATGCCCTTGCTGATGCCTGCCTTAAAAAATTATATAGTTAATTAGCACTTTTGTTATCGATATATTCGCGTGGCGTAATACCAACTTCCTGCTTAAATCTGGTATAAAAATAATTGAGGTTTTGATAACCGACAGCTAAAGCTGCGTCTTTAATAGAGCTCCCTGTTTCCAGGAGCTCTATTGCTTTATTTATGCGAACTTTATTGTAGTAGGAAGTAAAATTAGTGTTTAAGTTCTTCTTTAGTAAACGAGCTACATTAGTAGTACTTGTATTTAAAATCAAAGCACATGATTCTAAAGAGATTTCTTCCATGTAGCTTGAATGAATATATTCTAAAAGTTGATTGAAGATAGGATTAGCAGAATATTGGTAGCCAATAACGCGCTGCATAGCTTCGCAAAATTGATTGTATTGAATGGGCTTTAACAAAAGGTCTTTAGCACCTAGACGTAAAGCCTTTTGAGCATAATCAAATTTGTTGTAGGCTGTTATGATAATGTAGGAAATGTTGCTACTGCAAACTTTATTGGTATTTTCGATTACATCTAAACCATTCATACCGGGCATTTCAATATCCATAAAGACTAAATCTGGCTTTAATTTTTGAATCTTTTTTAAAGCAATGTCTCCTCGATCAATAGTGCCAATAATTTCTAATGGCAAATTATATTTTTTTATGAAAAAATTTATAATTTCAGAAGATGATAATTCATCATCAACGATTAATACTTTTTTCATTATTTTCACCCACCATAGGTATTGTCAAAGTGATTTTTGAACCAGTTGTTAAATTGTTTATAACGAAGTTAAATTTACTGCCATAGAGAGATTCTAATTTGCGAGCCACCATGGCAGTTCCACCAGAATTATCGGTACCGGCAATTCTGTTTTTAGCTTTCATTAAACCACTAGAGCTAAAACCGCTACCATTATCTTGTATGGAAATAATAAGGTTATTTTTCAATTTTTTTACTTTAATGGAAACCTTCAGCTTTTTTAAAGATTGTTTCTTAAAAGCATGCTTAATACAATTTCCTACGATGGGCTCCAAAAAATTAAAAGGAACTCTTTCACTTAAGAGAGAAGGATCAATTTTATATTCTGCTACAAATCTGTTACCATAGCGTAATTTTTCCAGATTAGTGTAGCTTTCCAAGTAAGCTAGTTCATCTTTCAGTTCTACAAATAATTTGTTAGTACGTAAGGTATAACGAAACATCTGAGACATATCGTTAATAGCTGTATAAGTGGTGATGGCATTTTCATGTAAAGCTAACCCAGCTATACTGCTTAAGGTATTGAATAAAAAATGTTGCTCTATTTGTAAGTTGAATTTTTCACTCTGAGTATTTTTTAGAGACTCTTGCAAGATATCCTTTTGTAACTGCTGCTCGGTTAATTCGCCATGCTGTTTTAACAACTCTCGCTTCATTATTTCCAATCTATAGTACTTACTTATTACAAAAGCAAGGTTGTTTAAGGTATTGTTTATTCCGTCTATGGTACTTTCTGGGACATCGTATAATTGTAGATCTTTACTTTCGTCACCATGTTTTACGCGCACACGACCACCGCGAATATGACCAATGATGGTGTCTTGATAATGAATATCCACGCTAAATAAAGCTATACCATGTCGGCATATATCAGTACTGATACCGTTTAGATTTACTACTGGAAGAGCATCGTCTGAATATAACTCGCAATTAAATAAATTCTTGTTAAGCTTACATTTCTTATTACAATAATCAGGATATATTCCATTAAACAAAACTAACTTGTTTTCTGCATCAAGGAAGGCTACTGGCATTTTTAATGGTTTTATATATTCAGAATAAATTTCTTTTAATATATCTTTGAGATGAATTGAAGCCAAAATCTCTTTGTCATCTTCCTTGGTTTTAGTTTCTTTACGATTTTCAAAGGAAGATGGAATGGAAATAAAAATTTTTTTAATAGGCTCGTCATTGTTATTGACGGTTTCATGGACAGCTCCGGATGAAACATGAAATGTTTTTCCAGGACTAATTTCATATACTTTATTGCCTATACGTTGTTTGCCATGACCGCTGATGATATACATCAACTGTTCATCACCATAATGAATATGTCTTTGCTGAATGGTGTGAGGAGAAATAGTACTAAAACCGACATGCATTGTATTGTTACTGTTCTTGGGAGGCAGATAAACCCATTCAATAGAGCCCCAGTCAAACTTTTGCTTTGTCTTATTCATGTAATATTCACTCCTGTGCAGAATGTATTGTTATGCCATGATCTTATGTTTTCATTCTAACACAGCTATGACTGCCTGACAATTAAAGTGTAATTTTGTTCAAAAAAAGGAGCTTTTGGTTCATATAATTGTTTTCTTCCTTGCTATAAAATTAAGGCAAGATAAAGGCCCAATTATAAAATTAAGGGCACAAAAAGGGAGGAAACACCATGTATTTAGACAACGCTTTTGCTAAAATTCAGAAGTTTGATAAAGAGATTTCAGATTTAACCATTCAAGAGGAAGAGAGACAAAAACAAACTCTTTGCTTAATTGCCTCTGAAAACTACGCTTCACCATTAGCAGCAGGAATGCAAGGTACTATTTGGACAGATAAAAATGCTGAGGGATATCCTGGTGGTCGTTTCGTGGCTGGCTGCGAATTAGCTGACAAGATTGAAAACTTGGCCAAAGAAAGAATTAAAAATCTTTTCGGTTGCGATCATGTCAATGTACAATCCATGAGTGCTACTCTGGCCAATGTGTGTGTACTGAGAGCTTTGCTAAAGCCTGGCGACACTATTCTCTCTATGCAATTAGACCAAGGCGGACACTTGAGTCATGGTGCTAAATTCCATTATAGTGGTAAGACATACAACACAATATATTATGGACTAAACAAAGAAACTGAAGAAATTGATATGGAAGAGGTAGAAAAGCTTGCTAAAGAGCATAAACCTCAAATTATTATTTGTGGAGCTTCTTCTTATCCTAAACAAATAGATTACAAACGGTTTGGTGAGATTGCCAAGAGTGTTGGTGCATATTTCATGGCTGATATCGCTCATCCGGTTGGCTTAATAGCTGCTGGTATTATTCCTTCTCCTGTTCCTTATGCGGATGTAGTTACTTCCTCTACTCACAAGACTTGGCGTGGTTCTCGTGGTTGTGGCATCATAATGTGTAAAGAAGCAGTTGCAAAACAAATTGATAGAGCAGTATTCCCTGGGTTACAAGGTGCTCCTGTTTTAGATATGATTGCTGCCAGAGCTGTCCAAGCTAAGGAAAGCATGACTCCTGAGTTTAAGGCTTATCAAAAAGCTGTTTATGATAATGCTCAAGTCCTGGCTGATGAGTTCATTAAAAATGGCTTAAGACTAGTAGCTGGTGGTACTAATACACACTTAGTTTTGGTTGATGTGCGTAATTTGATTCCTACCGGTAAAGAAGCTGAAGAAGTATTAGAGTCTGTAGGCATTATAGCTAATAAGAATATGATTCCTTATGATCCTCAGTCTCCTAAATTGGCCAGTGGTATTAGGACAGGTTCTCCTGCTTTAACAACTCGTGGCTTTAGTGAAGAAGAAATTAGAGAGGCCGCACGTCTTTTGGCAACAACCTTGAAGAATGCCCATGATGAGGAGAAATTAAATGAGATTCGTGCTAAAGTAAAGGCTCTTGCTGCTAAGCATCCTTTGTTTGATGAAGCTAAATGGTTGGCAAAATAGATATAAGAGAGCATAGAGGAGAAATAAGATGACGATAAAAAGTGATATCGAAATTGCCCAAGCTACTCCAATGGAAAAGATACTAAAAATCGCTAGTGAAATGGGCATAGACGAAAAATACATAGAACTTTATGGCAATTATAAAGCCAAAATTGACTATCGTTTACTTCGAGACTTGGCTGACAAAAAAGATGGTAAATTGATTCTTGTTACTGCTATTACTCCTACTCCTGCTGGAGAAGGCAAGACAACGACGACAGTTGGCTTAGCGGATGGTATGCGTAAAATAGGTAAAAAGGCTGTTGTAGCACTTCGTGAACCATCTTTAGGTCCTGTTTTTGGCATAAAGGGAGGAGCAGCTGGTGGTGGTTATGCCCAAGTAATTCCTATGGAAGATATTAACCTGCATTTTACCGGGGACTTCCATGCTATTGGTGCTGCCAACAATTTGCTTGCGGCTATGCTAGATAACCATATTCAGCAAGGTAATGCTTTGGGAATAGACCCTAAGAAGATTACCTGGCGCAGAGCTGTGGACATGAATGATCGTCAACTACGTAATATAGTTGACGGTTTAGGTGGTAAACCCAATGGTGTACCTAGAGAAGATGGTTTCGATATCACTGTTGCGTCAGAAGTCATGGCTGTGTTATGTTTAGCTTCTGACATTCCAGATTTAAAAGCGCGTTTGTCTCGTATTATAGTTGGTTATACTTATGATGATAAACCGGTAACAGCAGGGGAATTAAAAGCGGCTGGTGCAATGACAGCATTATTAAAAGATGCTTTAAAGCCAAATCTGGTACAGACTTTGGAACATACCCCCGCTTTTATTCACGGTGGGCCATTTGCTAATATTGCTCATGGTTGTAACTCTGTAACGGCTACTAGAATGGCATTAAAATTAGGCGATTATGCTATCACGGAAGCAGGATTCGGTGCTGATTTGGGAGCAGAAAAATTCTTGGATATTAAATGCCGCATGGCTGGGTTGAAACCATCTGCTGTAGTAGTGGTAGCAACTGTTCGTGCTTTAAAACATCATGGTGGCGTAGCCAAAGCTGATTTAAACAAAGAAAACTTGGTAGCATTAGAAAAAGGTCTGCCAAACTTGTTGCAACATGTTGAAAATGTTACTAAAGTATACAAGCTGCCTTGTGTTGTTGCTATTAATGCTTTTCCCATGGATACCAAGGCAGAATTGGATTTGGTGGAAGCCAAATGTAAAGAATTGGGAGTTAATGTAGCTTTAAGCGAAGTATGGGCTAAAGGCGGTGAAGGCGGAAAAACTTTGGCACAAGAAGTTGTAAGGTTGTGCGAAGAACCAAACCAATTTACCCAAAGCTATAACTTGGAACAAACCATAGAGGGAAAGATTGAGGCCATAGTTAAGAAAATATATCATGGGGATGGCGTATTGTATACTAAGGCTGCTGAGAAACAATTGAAAAAACTGGAAGAGCTTGGCTTTGGTAATTTGCCAATTTGTATGGCTAAAACTCAGTATAGCTTCTCAGATGATCCGGCTTTGTTGAGTGCACCAAAAGGATTTAAGGTAACCGTTCGTAATATTAAAGTATCAGCTGGAGCAGGATTTATTGTAGCCTTGACTGGTGATATTATGACCATGCCAGGCCTACCTAAAGTTCCCAGTGCAGAAAAGATTGATGTTGATGAGAATGGTAAAATTACTGGACTATTCTAACGTCTAATGATTTTGTACCCTAAAATAAGAGAGAAGAATTATGGAGGGATAAAAATGGGCGGTAAAAAGGCATCTTTGTTTATTAAGATTATTATAGGCTTTGTTTTAGGTATAGTGGTTGGCGTTATTTTTAGAGAAAAAGCAGTAATGGTAAAACCGATAGGCGATTTGTTTATGCGTCTGTTAAAGATGTTGATTTTACCCTTAGTATTTAGTGCTATTATCAGTGGCTTGACAAGTATTCCTGATATGAGCAAAATTTACAAGATTGGTGTCAAAGCTTTAATTGGCTTTGTAGTGATGACAGCCTTGGCTATTTTTACGGGCATGCTATTTGGTAATATTATGGCTCCTGGTGTTGGAGCTGGATTACAACTTCCTACTAAGGCAATTAAGAATACTGACGTATCATTTATTAACGTAATTTTGAATATGTTTCCAGTTAATATCTTTGAGGCATTGTCCAAAGATATTATGCTCCAAGTTATTGTCTTCGCATTATTCTTTGGTATTTGCTTGGTTATGTTGGGAGAAAAGGGAGCACCTGTTAAAGTTTTTTTTGATAGAGTAGCAGAAGTTATGTATAAGATGACAGATTTGGTAATTTCTTTTGCTCCGTTTGGTGTTTTCGGCATTATGGCTAGTATGATTGGTAAATATGGCATGGCAACACTAATCCCTCTTGGCAAGTTCATTGTTGTGTTCCATATTGCTTTGCTTGCCTTTGTCTTTGTCGTACAAGCGGCTTTAATCTTTTTGGGTGTAAGAATGAATCCTATTAAGTTTTACAAGGAAACTTTTGGCTGTATTAGTATGGCACTGGCTACAGCAAGCTCTGCAGCAGCATTGCCTATCGCTATTAAAGAATTACAAAACAATTTAGGCGTTTCCGAAGCAGTAGCAAGCTTTATTATGTCTGTAGGGACTAACGTTAGTAAGAGTGGCAGCGCCTTGTATCAGGGTATAACAGTTATTTTCATTGCCCAGGTTGCCGGAGTTCAATTAACACCAGCGCAGCAATTAATTGCATTCTTGACAGCTTTGTTAGCTTCCTTGGGTACTGCAGGCGTTCCTGCTGCAAGTATAGTTATGCTTACTATGACATTAAGCAGTGTTGGCTTACCGCTGGAAGGTGTAGCTTTGATGGCTGGTATTGATCGTATTATCGACGGTCAACGTACAGCTCCAAATGTAATAACTAACACAATTATTGCGGCTATCATTGATAAGCAGGAAAATAAAATTGAGTCACAGGAAATGAAGTCGGGAGCAAATCAACAAGCCTAAGTATAATTTTATAAAAGTTCAATAAAAAAGGGACAATCAGGAGATTGTCCCTTTTTTAAAAAAATTGGAGGTATAAGATAGTGTCTGATTATATGGAAAATACATGCAAAGAATTTATCCAATTGTTGGCTTCCAAGGAAGCAACTCCTGGCGGAGGAGGAGCTTCTGCCTTGGTTGGATGTATCGGCATAGCGTTAGGAAATATGGTTGGCAGCCTTACGGTTGGCAAGAAAAAATATATTTCTGTTCAAGCTGATATTTTAAAGCTCAAGGAACAAGCAGATAAGTTACAGTTGGAACTCTTGGCTTTGGTGGAAGAAGATGCTAAGGCCTTTTCTCCACTAGCTAAGGCATATGGACTACCGGCCAATACAGAAGAAGAAAAGCAAGAAAAAGCCATTGTTATGGAGAAAGCTTTGCATAATGCCTGTGCAGTACCTTTTAAGATTATGGAGAAATGCTGTGTGGCAATTAATATTATTCATGGTTTTGCGGACAAAGGTTCCAAGATTGCTATTAGTGATGCTGGGTGTGGTGTTATTTGCTGTAAAGCAGCCCTAAAGGCAGCCAGCTTAAATGTATTCATCAATACAAAGCTTATGAAAAACAAAGAATATGCCCAGAAGATTAATCTGCAGGTAGAAAATATGCTTAATACATACATTCCTGAAGCTGACAAGATTTATACTCAAGTTGAAAATCAAGTAAAAAACTAAATAGTATAAAAGGAGGTACTTAAGGTGGCAACATTATTAAAAGGAAAAGAAGTAGCAGACTGCATAAGCGGACAACTTTTAACAAAAATATCAGAATTAAAAAATAAAGGTATTAATCCAACCCTGGCTATTATTCGTGTAGGAGAAAAGCAATCTGACTTATCCTACGAAAAAGGTGCCGTGAATAGATGCGCAAAATTAGGCATAGAAGTACAACATTTTAATCTGGCAGAAACTTGTACTATGACAGAATTGTTGGCTACTATAGAGACCGTTAATAAAGATGATAAAATTCATGGCTGCCTAATGTTTAGACCTTTACCTAAAACCTTGGACGAGAAAGCAGCCTGTGCTGCTCTAGCTCCTGAAAAAGATGTAGATTGTATTACAGAACAATCTCTGGCAGGTATTTTTACAGGAAATGCGGTTGGCTATCCTCCTTGTACAGCACAAGCCTGTATAGAAATTCTGGAACATTATGGTTATGAGATAAAAGGGAAAAGAGTAACCGTAGTAGGCAGAAGTTTGGTTATAGGCAAACCGGTAGCTATGATGCTGTTAAGCAAAAATGCTACACTGACAATTTGTCATTCGCACACAAAGAATATTGAAGAATCATGGCGTGATGCTGATATTATTATTTTGGCAGTAGGTAAGCCTAAGATGGTAAAGGCCAAGGGTATTAATTCTAAACAAGTAATTATAGATGTTGGAATTAATGTCGACGAAGAGGGTAAATTATGTGGGGATGCTGACTTTTCCGCTATAGAACCGATTGCTGGGGCAATAACACCAGTTCCTGGAGGAGTAGGTGCAGTAACTACTTCTGTACTGGCAAAGCATGTCGTGATGGCAGCCGAGAAAATTATGGAGGCAAGAAAATGAATTTATTTACGGCTAAAGAAACAATCTTGAATTATGCTAAGGCTGGTGCAAATAAAACTAATCTATCTATTAAAAAAATGATATTGTTAGGTATCATGGCTGGATTTTTCATTGCTATGGGAGGAGCTGTTGCTAACACAGCAACACATGGCGTTACTAATGCTGGACTTGCCAAGCTGCTAAGTGGTTTGCTTTTCCCATTTGGATTAGCAATGGTTATTTTAACAGGATCAGAACTTTTTACTGGCAATACGCTTATTAGCATTTCAGTAATGGATGAAAAAACCACATTATTGGGAATGCTTAAAAACTGGTTGTTTGTGTATTTCGGTAATGCTATTGGAGCAATTGTTGTAGCAGCAGGATGTGCTTTCTTAGGACAATTGAATTGTTCCGGAGGAGACCTGGCACTTTATACTATGAAAGTTGCTGCCGGTAAATGTTCTTTATCCTGGTTTAACGCTGTAGGGTTAGGATTCTTCTGTAATGTACTGGTGACGGTTGGTGTTTTATTAAGCTTAAGTGCCAAGGATGTTACAGGACGAGTCTTAGGAGCATATCTACCGGTGTCTTTCTTCGTGATTTGTGGCTTTGAACATAGTGTAGCTAATATGTTTTATGTACCTGCTGGTATATTTGCATCTCATATAGAGAAATATGCTTTATTGGCTGCAGCACAAAACTTGGATATTTCCACGCTTTCCTGGTCAAGCTTTTTTATTAATAATTTAATACCTGTTACAGTAGGAAATATCATAGGTGGCATTATTGTAGGCAGTATTTTCTGGGTTTGCTATGGACAAAAAGAACAAATTGATCTGGTAGAAAATGGAAATATGGAGAAGCACAAAAATATATCTGCACAGCTTTTTGAAATGCGCTAATCAGGAATATGACAGAAGGTGATATTATGAAGGCTAAAAATAAAATACAGATAATGATTCATCTTGCTGTCCTTATAACATTGGAGATTGTTCTTTCACGTTTCCTATCAATATCAACTCCTGTTGTTAAAATAAGCTTTGCTTTTTTACCTGTAGCTATAGGAGCAATGCTTTATGGACCAATGGCTGGTGGAATAATAGGAGGTCTTTCAGATTTAGTAGGAGCGATTTTATTCCCTATCGGGATGTATTTTCCCGGATTTACTCTCTCAGCTTTTTTAATAGGTGTAATTTATGGGGTACTTTTGTCCAAAAATAATACATGGATGAACTTGATTTTAGCAGTGCTAATAAATAGACTTTGTATTAGCTTGTTCTTGTCAACATATTGGTTAATGATTTTGACTAACACACCTTTTGAAATTTTATTTTCAACAAGGCTTATTCCAAATTTAATTATTATACCGATAGAAATATTTGTCCTTAGATTGTTTCAGGCTAAGATTCGTTTATTACAGCCTTGCCTGGCTGGTCTTAAATAGTTTTATTGAGCCACTTACCATTAGCTTGGTAAGTGGCTGCATTTTTATAAATTTAAAGTTAAAGCAATATTTTCGTAAGAGCGTATTGCTTTAACTTTAGGCCGTTGGATGTGTCATAGGATTAGTTTAAAATTTATGATATCATATGTCTAGACAAATATTTATTAGTAGAATGCTAAAAAATGTTAAAGAGGTATGTTTATATGACGGAAAAAGAAAAGATGCTAAATCAAAAGCTCTATAATGCTTGTAACGACCAAGAGCTTACTGCAGATAGAATCAAAATCAAGGATTTATGCTACGAGTTTAACCAATTACGACCTTCTGAAGTTAAACAACAAAAAGACTTACTGAAACGTCTGTTGGGAAAAACAAGGGAAGAATTTTGCATCATGGCGCCATTTTGGTGTGACTATGGCTATAATATAGAAATCGGTGAAAACTTTTTTTCTAATCATAATTTAATCATCCTCGATTGTGCTAAAGTTCAGTTTGGAGACAATGTTTTTATTGGACCAAATTGTGGCTTTTATACAGCAGGCCATCCACTAGATTTTGAGAGACGGAATAAAGGACTTGAATATGCATATCCAATCAAGGTGGGTAATAACGTCTGGATTGGTGCAGACGTGCACGTAATGCCAGGAGTTTCTATTGGTAATAATGTGGTAATCGGTGGAGGCAGTGTTGTTGCCAAAAATATTCCGGATAATGTTGTGGCACTAGGTAATCCCTGCCAGATTATCCGAAGCATTAAGGATAATGCAAAACTGAAACACATATAGCAACATAAACAATGCTTACCAATTGGGGACGGTACCAACCGGCAAGTACGTAACACGTACTTGCCGGTTGGTACCGTCCCCAATTGGTAAATTCAAAGCATCATGCTACAAGACTTGTTTAGGGAGCTCTCAGATATGGTATAATACTCTGAAAAGAAAATATGGCAAATGGGGGAAAGTATTATAAATATAAAATATCGTTTAGTCTTACTTTTAGTAGCTTTAATATGGGGTGCGGCATTCGTGGCTCAACGTGTCAGTAATGACACTATGGGTCCTTTTGCTTTTAATGCCGTGCGAAATTTTTTGGGCGCTTTGTCCATTTTACCAGTTGTGTTCTGGCGAAGTGAGAGCGCCATGCGACCCAAGCCACCTGTGTGGCTGACTTTGCCCAGGGCTTGTATCTTTCTAGGGCTTATGCTTTTTGGAGGAACAGCTTGCCAGCAAATAGGAATGCTCTATACTACAGCAGGCAAGGCAAGCTGTATTACGGCACTTTACATTGTGGCAGTGCCAATAGCAGGTTTGTTAATAAGGCAACCACTTAGGCTTTTGCACGTGGTTGGTTTAACTTTAGCAGTGCTGGGGTTGTATCTTCTGGCCTTCAAGCCGGAAGGAGGCTTGAATATCGGAGATCTTTTTGAATTATGTGGTGTGCTTTTCTGGTGTTTCTCTATCCAGGGAGTGGGTGTGTTCGTCAAATATTATCCGGGGTTGCTCCTCTCGTTCTTTCAACTGTTGATTTGTGCCTTGTGCAATTTTGTCTGCATGCTTATTGTCGGAGAAACTTTAAGCTGGCCCATAATCCAGCAGACAGTGGTTCCAATTTTATATAGCGGCATCTTGAGTAGTGGCGTGGCTTATACTTTGCAGATTGTAGGACAGCAGCATGTATCACCTACAGAAGCCTCCTTGCTACTGAGCATGGAGATGGTTTTTGGCGCGTTGTCGGGATATTTATTCTTGGATGAAGTTATGACTAGCAGAGAACTACTTGGTTGTATTATTATGGCCTGCGGTATTTTTGCAGCACAGATTCCTAGCCGTATTATTTGGCAAAGGGGCCCAAACGTGGAATTACGATAAAATGATTTTTGATTTACCAATTGACTCCGTCCCCAATGGTAAATTTAGGTTCGGATGGATAAATGGCTGCTTATCAATCAAATATCTTTTGCCAAGAAAGAGTGTATGGAATCTCTCAGTGCGCTGATAGACTCAGTTGAGACAAGTGAAAAATATAATGCCCAAAAAAAAGCTAACTGAAAAAAGTGGTAATCCCTGATTTATTGGCCAAAAAAATAGGGCAAGCTATTCTACAAAACTAGAACAGCTTGCCTTTTTTATTCCTTGATATCACTTTTCACATTAGATTTGCCTGTCATGCCAAAGTAACCGATAAAAATGTTAACTATTTAGTTTGCCAAGAGGATGGCATCCTTTTTTATCGGCGTTTCTTAACATTTTTTGCCAAATTCATAGGCTTCCTGCATGGCTTTTTTATCCTTAATCTCGCCAATCTGCCAAGCGCCTAAGCCATAAACAACGCCCTTTTCCCTGGTATCAGGCAGACAATCCAAGGTTAAGCCGCGGAGACATTCAATCGCCTTTTTCATATTAGCTTTGCTGGTGTCAGCGGCAGTAATGATGTAATAGAAATCTTTGCCGATAATATCCGTATAACGGGGAACGCAGCGGTCAATAAAGGTTTTTAGTTGGCCGTTAATACTGTAAAAGTAGACAGGACTGCCCAAAACAATGACGTCGGCGGCAACCATTTTGTCTAAAAGCTTTGCCATGTCATCCTTTAATACACATTTATGCTTGGTGTTGCAGACACCACAGCCGGTGCAGTAATTAATCTTGTAATCTTTTAACAGAATTTTTTCAGCATGGTGACCGGCTTCCTGAGCTCCCGTTAAAAACTGGTCGCATAGAGTATCGGAGTTGCCGCCTTGACGTGGGCTGGCAGAGATAATCAGTACATTTTTTTTCATAGCATATGCTCCTTAGTATTTTACATATTTTTTATTTGTAGCATACAACTTGAAGGTAACTTTAAGTCAAGAAGGCGGTGGTGGATAAAAAACAAGGCAACTTGTAAGGTGCTTTTATCAAAGCTAAAAATCTGGACGATAATAGTTGGAAAGGCTGGAAATAGTGGAAAGATAGAAAAACTTCCGGAAACTAGTTTCCGGAAGTCCTTTTTCTGACGGTTTTGGACTTATTAATTTCGAAATCTTTTTTGATTACCTCATTATAGACGCCTATAACCTTATAAAAAGTCTCGATTTCTTCAGGAGAACATTTCTCTTGCAGTTCTGACATGGTCTTGGCAATATCTTTAATATCATACATTTTGTGAGCCTTACTTGTTTTAGCTCCTTCGGGTGTCACATAGAGATGAAGGTTTTTCGCATTGTCGGCCGCTTTTCTCTTTTCGATTAATCCCATATCAGTAAGGCGAGTAAGAATCTGAGAAATAGATCCTTTGGTCTTATCCCAATAGACAATAAGTTCTTGCGGGGTAGTACCTGGATTATCTTCAATATAGCTTAAAGTGTGTACATCCAGCATAGAGAGAGGATGAACATTGTCATATTCGTGTGAAGAGTAGATGTAATCATTATAGTGCATAACGAAGAAATAAATATTGTAATATCTGTCGTTTAGGGTTTTATAAAGATTATCTACCATGGTAGGTTTTTTAATTGCTTTTTCCTTGGGCACGGCTTTAAATCTCCTTTGCTTTCTATGTCTCTTGAACTCAAAGGATAACATACTTTGAGAAATCTTTCAAATATATTCTACTGCTTTTACATTGGGAGGTAAATTGTAGTTAAAAACAAGAAAGTTTAACGATTAAACAAAAATGCATTGACAATAATAGAAGAACGGGAGTATTATGACAATGAAAATTGTTTAAGAGCTAAACAATAAATATAGTTTTTAATAATAAGGGGAGGCAATATTGTGGGAAAATATGATTTCGATGCAGTTGTGAATCGTCATGGAACAAGTTGTTTGAAATATGATTTTGGTATGCAACGTAAGGGTAGGACAGATTTGTTGCCTTTGTGGGTAGCAGATATGGATTTTAAGCTACCAGATGAAATTTTGGCTGATTTTCACAAACGTATTGACCACGGCATTTTTGGTTACACGGATCCGGATCAAGAATATTATGCAGCTTTAGATGGATGGTTTTCTCGTCGTCATGGATATCATATTGATCCCAAGACAGTTACGGTTGGCTGCGGTGTTGTATATGGTTTGGCGACAGGCGTGAAAGCTTTTACCCAACCCGGTGATGCTATCTTGATTCAACAACCTGTTTACTATCCGTTTAGAGAAGTTATTGAAGATAATGGTAGAAAATTTATTAATAATCAGCTTATTTATAAAAATGGAAAATATAGTATAGATTTTGCTGATTTTGAGGAGAAGATTGTTGCTAATAAGGTTAAGGTATTTATTTTATGCAATCCTCATAATCCCGTAGGCAGAGTCTGGTCCAAGGAAGAATTGGAAAAAATGGGCGATATTTGTTTGAAACACAATGTAGTTATCATGGATGATGAAATTCATTGTGACTTTGTGTTTCCCGGTCATAAATTTACCAGCTTTATGACCTTGGATGCCAAGTACCAAGAAAATCTAGTTCTCTATAATTCTCCCAGCAAGACATTTAACGTAGCTGGCTTACAGCCTGCCAACATTATCATTAAAAATGAGAAACTTCGCACCATGTATCGTAAAGCCAATGCTGCTTCCGGTTATAGTCAGGGCAATATCATGGGTATGATAGCTGTTAAATCAGTTTATACAAAAGGTGCTGCTTGGGTTGATGAATTGGTAAAATATATTACAGGCAATATGGAATATGTAAGAGCCTTTGTAAAAAAGAATTTGCCTAAAGCTTATTTTGTTGAACCGGAAGGAACATATTTAATCTGGATAGACTTTTCTGGTTATGGTTTTACCAGTACTGAGCTAGAGCATGTTATGGTTGATGAAGCTAAGCTGTGGCTAGACTCCGGCAAAGTATTTGGTCCTGCAACAGAACAATTCGAGCGTTTTAATTTGGCTTGCCCTCGTAGTACAGTAGAACAAGCGATGAAGCAATTAAAAGCAGCGTTAGATATGCATAAATAATAAAGGAGAAAACCATGAAAACATTGTGGACGACCTATAAATCATCCGTTTTGCTTTTGGCTTCGATGATAATTGGTGGGGTAATAGGTTATTTTTGGGGACCTGGTGCTGCAATTTTGCAACCAGTTGCCGATACTTTTTTAAACCTTTTGTATTGTTGCGTAGTTCCGTTGATTTTCTGTTCCTTAACAGCAGCTATTGCCAAAATGAAGGATCTTTCCAAACTAAAAAAAATAATGAGTATTTTTTTAGCAGGTACGTTTGTGACAGGTATTATCTCCTGTATATTCATGATAATTCCTTGCCTGTTTATTGATCCGGCTAAAGGATCTACTATAAAACTAGCAGAAACCGTTAAGGATGCTTCCGGCAGTATGAATGTACTCGGTATGTTTACGGTAGGGGATTTTCCCTTATTGTTTTCCAAGTCGCACCTTATGGCGTTGATTGTTTTTACGGTTATTTTTGCTATTGCTGTTATTCAGGCCGGAGAAAAAGGCAGGAAAATTGTCGAGGCCATGGAAGCTTTGACTGCTGTTGTTGTAAAAATAATCGGTATAGTTATGAAATTGGCTCCATTAGGTCTGGGTTGTTATTTTGCTATCCTAATTGGTACTAATGGCAGCGAAGTCATCGGACCGTTGTCTAAGGCTATTGCCATGTATGCAGTAGTTATTGTTGTTTACTATGTGGTTTCTCAAACAGCAGAAGCCTATATTGGTGCTGGAATGAATGGAGTAAGAACCTGGTGGGCAACTGCAGTACCTCCGACTTTGACTGCGCTTGGAACATGTTCTTCGGCTGCTACATTGCCGATTAACCTCCAACAAGCCAAAGAAATTGGTATCCCTGATGAAATAGCTGATCTGGTTATTCCCTTAGGTGCTAACCTTCATAAAGATGGTGCCTGCGTCATTCAGATTATTAAAATAGCTTTTCTTTGCTCCGTTTTTGGAATAAACTTTGCCACACCCAAAAATATCTTCTTATCAATTATGGTTGCTGTTATAGCATCTATAGTTATGGGCGGTATTCCAGCCGGTGGCTATGTCGCTGAAATATTCATTCTTTCTGCTTTTGGGTTCCCGACAGTTGCTATACCAATTATGGTTTTGATTGGAACAATTACAGATGCACCTGCTACGGCTGTAAATGTGACTGGCGATACAGGTCTGGCTATGATTATAGCAAGGTTTGTAGAGGGTAAAGAATGGTTGAAAAAAGCACAAGAAAAGAAAGCCCAAGTTGTTATGTGAAAAAGCATGAACCAAATGCAAGGAGGAGTTTTAAATGGATATTATTGAAACAAAAGAAGCGCCAAGTGCTATTGGACCATATTCACAAGGATATATAGTTAATGGATTCGCATATACTTCAGGACAAATTCCTGTTGATCCCGTTACTGGAAACGTGCCGGAAGGAATTGAAGCTCAAGCAGAACAAAGCTGCAAAAATGTAGGTGCAACCTTGAAGGCTGCTGGCAGTGGCTTTGCACAAGTTTTTAAAACAACATGTTTTTTGGCAGACATGGCAGACTTTGCAACCTTTAATACGGTTTATGCAAAATATTTTATCTCTAAACCGGCAAGGAGCTGTGTAGCTGTGAAGGCTTTGCCCAAAGGAGTCCTTTGTGAAATAGAAGCTAGTGCTGTTGTAAAATAACATCTTTTTATAGAAAGGAGGAAATGTATGAAAGTTACGATGATTGGCAGCCATTTATGCCCAGATACTTTTGCCGCTATGAGCGCACTTTTAGCAGCTGGTGTAGAGGTAAGTTACAAAGATATCTTATCCTGTCATGCTGATTTAAAGACTTATTTAAAACTACGTGATACAAATCAAATTTATGCAGAGATTCGTGGCACAGATATGCTAGGTATACCGTGCTTTATTTTAGAAGATGGCAATATAACATTGAATTTGGCAGAAGTTTTAAAATTAACAAAATAATGTAGCCGAAACTTATGATAGGTTCGGATTAGAGCTTTACCAAACGGGGACGGTACTAACTAGTTAGTACCGTCCCCGTTTGGCAAATAAAATAGACCTAGTTACCTTTTGACTATGTTCCTGTTTGGTAAATTTACTGCTCCCATAAATTCTTAATAAACAACAAACTTTCTTTTGCCACTTCTGGCTGGCTATGAGGATTAATTTCAAAGGTAAGTACTCCGTCGAAGCCTGATTCTTTCAGTGCTGCAAGCGCACTGGCGAAATTAATAACACTGGAATTAGGGGGTAGGCGATTTTCACCGGAAATATCTAATTGTGGTATTTTAGCACCCCATTTTTTTAAAACTTCAGTAATATTTTCCCCTTCATTATGCAGGTGCATAGTGTCCATATACATAAAAAGATTAGGTGCATTAACTTTGGCTAATAATTCCAGTAATGGTTCTATTTTATAATAAGCATCTGATTCTAAATGCTCAATGAGCTCCATGAGTACGGGGACACCCAAGCTTTCTGCATATACACATACTTGTTTTAAGCTGTTTTCAAAATTACTAAAATAAGTTTTAGAATTAAGTGCATCTCTGGTATTGCCACGACATGCACCTATAATCAATCCGGCTCCACCCAAGTCAGCAGCTATGTCAGCCAACTGGCACAAACGTTTAATGCTAGCAGCTCTATTGGCTGGATCACTGCTACCCATGCTAAGGTGTTCCACAGAATAAATTCGGCCGGTAGCCAGAGCTGTAACTGTAAGACTGGTTTCTTTTAAAGTGTTTTTCAGAGTTGACCAATTATAGTCGTCAGGTGATGCGATAGTTAACTGAACACCATCATAGCCAAATTCAGCAGCCTTACGAATTGCGGCACAAGCTTCGCCTGGGATAATAGCCGTACCACAGGGATATTTGCCATTAGAAATAATTGCAGAATATTTCATGAAATTTACCTCTTCTCAAAGTTTGTATAAAAATGCTAGTTACGATAGGCGTCCATAGCCTACGCGCTTGCTTAGTGTATGGAGTAAGCCTTCTGTCCAAAAAGAGCAGAGAAAGAAAAAATAGTATGCTTTATTATAGCATACTTCTAAAATTAGCATTCACCATTTGGGGACGGTACTAACCGGCGAGTACATATATGTACTCGCCGGTTAGTACCGTCCCCAAATGGTAAGTACGAGATCCTTATTTACCGGTTGGTACCGTCCCCAAATGGTAAGTGGCGAGTAGGTGTAGTCTTACGAATAATGTTGTTGGGAAGTTCTTCTTTTTTATTATAAAAAAGGGTACAACAGCATAAATAGGTGTCTTTAAAGGTTTAATAATCATAATAATCTGCCAATAAAAAAATAATTGGAATGTATTTATTCCAAGTAAAGAAAAATTTTTTATGAAACCGTACAATCAAAGTAGATCAGTTTTAATTTTAGCAGTAGAATTATTGCTTACCTTGTGCGTATGTATTGCCATAGCCATTGCTAACCTGATGGTGGAGCAGAACCAAGCGGCTAAATATACCCAGGCTACCGCTGTAGATTATCATCACCTGGCAGAAAGGTATCTTTCTGTTTTTAAAGTACTGACCGTGCCGGTAAAGGACAAGCTTGCTACGGATCCTTCTTTTGACGAGATGCAACGCTGGTTGCAAGCCCATGAAGATATTTTCCGCGAAGCGGTGGACAAGGACGTCTACGATGGCTTTGCTATGACGTATAAGGGCGGTTATGCCCACAGCTGGAACTATGGTGATTATTCCAAGTATGATCCCAATACTCGTCCTTGGTATCAGCAGGCCGCCAAAGCCGGAGGAGAACCGGTGGTAGTGGCGCCATACCTTTCTTTTTTGGGAGCAAGCAAATTGAAGGCTGATCAAGTGGTCATTATGACCATTGCCCAAAAATATTCTGACACCATTTCTTTTGATCTTGACCTAAAAATAAAAAAACTGGATGCTATCTTGTCACAGCGCAAGACGGAACATGCAGGGACTTCCTTGATGCTGTTTAACAAAGCCGGGTTTATCTTAAGCTCTACGAACAAAGCCTACTACGCCCATAATGTGAATGAACCGAAGGAGTCGTTAAGTAAAAGCTTGAGCAGTGTGCTGCTGGATCTACAAAAGCATACGGAAGAAATAAAATTCGTTCGTATTGACGGCCAGCCTTATTTTGCATATGCATCTACAGACAAAGAGGGTAATGTGTATGTGGCGTTGAGTCCTTTCTGGGCCATCTTTGTCAAGAGATTTTTATGGATAATTGCGATTTTTATAGCTTTAACCGCTTTGGAAATTTGGATATACTATCGGCAAAAACATGCGCTCAAAGAGCTGTCGGCGCGGGACATGCGAATTTTGCAGGCTATGGCCTTTTATTTTGAAGGAGTGTATGTAGGAAACATTGATAAGGATGAGTTTGAGGTCCTGAAGGCAGACAGTTACTATGAATCTTTGATAAAGCAAAAGCTGACGCGGAAGGAAATTTTTGCGCACATGGCAGCAGAAAGAATAGCTCCGGAAGCCAAGGAGGAATTTTTAAAAATTACTTCTGCGGAAAATATTAAGTCTCGTCTGGATGTTGGTCAGGGCTTTAGTAGCAATGTTCCCATGCAGGATGGTCATTGGCTGACCCTGCACTTTATTCGTAGTAAGGATTATGCTACCAATCATGCTTTCGTATTCTTTATGGAAAATGCGGATGAAGAGATGCGCAAGCGTAAGGCGCTGGAAGATGCCCTGGAGGCAGCCAACAAGGCCACGGTGGCCAAGAGTGAGTTCTTAAGCCGCATGAGCCACGAGATTAGGACTCCCATGAATGCTATTGTGGGCTTGAATGCTATTGCCAGAAATCATGTAAATGAACCGGTCAAGGTAGAAGATTATTTGAATAAGATTGATGCTTCTGCCAAGGTGCTGCTAAATATTATCAACGATGTGCTGGATATGTCTGCCATCGCCAATAACAAATTGAAAATCGCCAAGGTGGAGTTTGATTTAAAAGCAGTACTGAATGCTATTTCTACTATTTATTATACGCAGTGTGAGCAGAAGGGCGTCCGCTTCGTTATGGACGTGGACGTGAGGAACGAGCTCTTAATCGGCGACAGTTTGCGCGTAAATCAGATTTTGATGAACCTGGTTTCTAATGCCTTTAAATTTACGGATCGGGGCGGTACGATTGCTGTACGGGTTAAGGAGGACCGTCGCGAAGAGGATACAGTCTTTTTGCAGTTTACGGTTAGCGATACAGGTGTAGGTATGGGACCAGAGATGCTTACACGTATTTTTAAACCTTTTGAACAGGAAAGTGCTGTAACGGCCAAAAAATATGGCGGCAGCGGCCTGGGACTTTCTATCAGTAAAAACCTGGTGACCATGCTGCGAGGCGATATCGCTGTGAAAAGCGAGAAGGGCAAGGGAACTACCTTTACAGTAGAATTGCCCTTTAAAACTACAGGTCGTGCCAGTGAACCGGTGGATAAGTCTCAGTTTAAGAGCCTGCGCATGTTGGTGGTGGACGATGAAAAGAGTGCTAGGGAATATATAGGCATGCTTTTGGAGCGAATCGGTGTCAAATATGACCTGGCTACCTCCGGCGTGGATGCTCTGGAGAAGGTACGAGCAGCCAAGGCTGCCGGTAAAGGCTATAACATGTGTTTGTTGGATTGGAAGATGCCGGGACTGGATGGAGTGGATGTAACCAGGGAACTGCGTAAGATTGTGCCTGCAGGGATGATGATCATCATTGCTTCCGCGTATGATACCAGCGAGATGTAGGACGAAGCTGTCGATGCCGGCGCGGACATGTTAGTGTCTAAACCTTTGTTCCAGTCGACTATCTTTAATCTGCTGGTGCAGATGCTGGGTGGCAAGATGGGCTTAAGCGCTATTCCTTTTTCCAGCTACGATTTTTCCGGACACCGGGCACTTTTGGTGGAAGACAATCCTATCAATAGCTTGGTGGCGCGCGAACTGCTGCGCATGATAAAACTTGATTGTGATTTGGCTGAGAACGGTCAGGAGGCGGTGGACAAGTTTAATAACACTGCTCCCGGTACCTATGACCTGATTCTGATGGATATCCAGATGCCGATACTAGATGGCTATGGAGCAACCAGGGCCATCCGGGCTCTGCCACGTCCCGATGGCAAAACTATACCTATCTTTGCCATGACAGCAGATGCGTTTACGGAGGACGTGAGCGCAGCCTTAACCAGCGGCATGAATGGCCACCTGGCCAAGCCTATTGACGTGGCCAAGTTGTATACTACCGTGGCTAAAGTAATCTGGAAAGACAAAATTCCCAATGCAAAAGGACAGAAAAAAGTAAATAACAAAATGTAAAAGAAGACTTTGATAAGCAAAAATGCACCTCTAATGTTTAGTAAAAACATTTAGAGGTGCATTTTTAATTGCTATCCCAGAAGGCTTATCCATTCTACCTTCAACAACCGGAAATGTCTCAACGAAGGTGCTTCCAATGTTTAGCTTTTTTTAGCATTCATATTGGGCAGTATTTCGGGAGGAATCGGAGAAACAAAGGGCTTGCCTTCCGTGACGGCAAGGTATTCTGCCTTGGCTTCCTGTGCTATTTCAGGGTTGTCCAGAATATGGCATGCGGCAGTAGCCATGACTTGGGCAGCATAAAGCATGCCTTTCATAGCATAAGGCGTTTTGCCTTGGGCCACTAGCTGCCAGGAATGTCCCGGAGTGCCTGGTACATAGCAGGCAGCATTAAACTGTGCGGTGGCTACGGCATGGCTGCAATCACCTACATCAGTAGAACCGGGTACCGGTGCATCAGAATGCTCATACTTTACAATAAAGTCTGCCATAAGCTGGCTTTTATATTTTGCTACATATTCTTTCTTTTTGGCCAGGGATACTGTGTGTAAGGTAGAGTCGCTGGCAATAGCAGTCTCATCTAAAATAGGTTTAATCTTCCTGGCAAAGGCCAAATCCTCTTCCGTATAGGTAGGCAAAGGTGTTTCCTGCATGCTCTTATAAAGTAATTTCTCTAAGACACTATTGGATAATACATTAGAGCAAGCTTTATCAAACACAATCTCTACCTCTGTTTCCGTCATGAGAGCGGCACCTTTGGCAATTTTGCAGACCCTGTCATAGAGCTTTTTGACATTTTCGTTATTTATAGAACGAATCAGATAAATTACTTCAGCATGATTTTGTACTACGTTGGGAGAAATACCACCGGTATCCGTAATGGCATAATGAATGCGATCTGTAGGCTCGATATGTTCATGCATATAGTTGGTGCCCACGTCCATAAGTTCTACCGCATCAAGAGCGCTGCGGCCCAGATGGGGAGCACCGGCTGCATGCGCAGAAATACCTTTGAAACGGAAATAAGCTTGACAATTGGCTTGATAGGAACCGGTTGTGACTGCATAACCGGCTGCTGGATGCCAGGTCAAAGCTACGTCCAGATTGCTAAATTCACCGGCTCTGGCTAAATAGGCCTTGCCGGAGCCACCTTCTTCTGCCGGGCAACCGATCAACACTACGGTGCCGGGCAATTTCTTTTCCTGCAGATAATCACGAACTAAAAGAGCAGCACCCACAGCAGCTGTACCCAGCATATGGTGACCGCAACCGTGACCGGTAGATATACCTTCCCGTGGAATCATTTTTTCTACAAAGGGCTGCTGACTTAAACCGGACAAGGCATCATACTCCGCCAAAAGACCGATGACAGGATGGCCGGAACCAATAGTGGCAGAAAAAGCTGTTTCCATGCCTGCCAGATTTTTCCTAATAGCAAAGCCTTGGGTTTGCAAGAGGTCAATAATGGCAGCGGCAGATTTATACTCAGTAAACTTTAATTCTGCATAATCCCAAATCGTGGTAGCTAATTTGATGAGCAAGTCATTATACTTTTCCCTGTTTAAACTCATAATTATCCTCCTTGTTTTTGCTTTTTTAGAAAGCCTTCATCTAATGGTAACATGGAGAAAATATTTCGTCAAAATATAGAGAATTTACCAATTGGGGACGGTACCAAATGGTAAATTTAGGCGGAATTATCTGGTCAAAAGCCGAATATTTTCTCTTTGGCCGGCTTAGTAGGATACTGAAAGAAACGCAGTTAATAAAAGAACCTTCGGCAATTTTGCCGAAGGTTCTTTGGTGTTAAAGGGGACTATTTATTTTTCAAATTGCGTGGTTATTTTTTAGCAGACTCTTCTACGGCAACAGCAACAGCTACAGTTGCACCAACCATAGGATTGTTGCCCATGCCTATGAAGCCCATCATTTCAACGTGAGCCGGTACAGAAGAAGAACCGGCAAATTGTGCATCGCTATGCATACGACCCATGGTATCAGTCATGCCATAACTGGCAGGACCGGCAGCCATGTTATCCGGATGCAGAGTACGACCGGTACCACCGCCGCTAGCTACAGAGAAGTACTTCTTGCCTTGCTCTATGCACTCTTTTTTGTAAGTGCCGGCTACAGGATGCTGGAAGCGAGTAGGGTTGGTAGAGTTACCGGTAATGGAAACATCAACGCCCTCGCTATGCATGATAGCTACACCTTCACGTACATCGTCAGCACCGTAGCAGCGTACTGCAGCACGCTCGCCTTTGGAGTAGACGATTTCTTTGGCAATATTTAATTTGCCTGTGTAATAGTCAAACTTGGTTTGCACATAGGTGAAGCCGTTAATACGGGAAATGATTTGAGCTGCGTCCTTGCCCAAGCCGTTTAGAATAACGCGCAAGGGTGTCTTACGAGCCTTGTTGGCATTGCGGACAATACCGATAGCGCCTTCAGCGGCAGCGAAGGATTCGTGGCCGGCTAGGAAGCAGAAGCATTTGGTATTATCTCTTAACAGCATGGCACCTAGGTTGCCATGACCCAAACCGACTTTACGATCCTCAGCAACGGAGCCGGGAATGCAGAAGCATTGCAGGCCTTCGCCGATAGCTTCAGCTGCTTCCGGAGCAGTTTTAATACCCTTTTTCAGAGCGATGGCTGCACCTACAGTGTAGGCCCAGCAAGCATCCTCAAAGCAGATAGCTTGAATACCTTTGACGATTTCATAGGGGTCGAAGCCAGCTGCTTTGCAGATTTCGCGGCATTCTTCAACGCTCTTGATTCCGTACTGAGACAGGACGGAATTGACATTATCTATTCTTCTTTCATAACTTTCAAATAAAGCCATTTGCAATTCCTCCTTCTCTTATTTAGTCCGCGGATCAATATATTCCGCAGCATCATCAAATTGTCCGTAGTGGCCTTTAGCCTTTGCCAAAGCTTCATTGGCATCTACGCCTTTTTTTATGGAGTCCATCATCTTGCCCAGGTTAACGAATTCGTAGCCTACGATTTCTTTTTCCTTGTTTAAAGCTATACGGGTTACGTAGCCTTCTGCCATTTCCAAATAACGGGGACCTTTAGCCTTGGTGCCAAACATGGTACCAATTTGACTACGATTGCCTTTGCCAAGATCATCCAGAGAAGCACCAATAGGTAGACCGCCCTCAGAAAAAGCAGTCTGGCTACGGCCATAGACGATTTGTAAGAACAATTCCCGCATAGCGGTATTTATGGCATCGCAAACCAAGTCAGTATTCAAAGCCTCCAAAAGAGTTTTACCAATTAAAATTTCTGCGGCCATAGCAGCAGAGTGGGTCATACCGGAGCAACCAATGGTTTCCACCAGAGCTTCTTCGATGATGCCCTCCTTTACATTCAGTGTCAGCTTGCAAGCGCCTTGTTGTGGTGCGCACCAGCCGATGCCGTGTGTTAAGCCGGAAATATCCTTGGCTTCCTTGACCTGTACCCATTTTCCTTCTTCAGGAATGGGAGCGGGGCCATGGTAGGCGCCCTTGGCAATAGGGCACATGTTTTTTACTTCTGTTGAATAAATCATGCTTTCACTCCTCCCTCAAAATTTTTCTTACTACCAATAAAACCGGAAGGTTGACAGAAAAAAACGCCTATTTCCGCTCCAAGCAGAAACAAGCGGTTTAGTAGTATGGCAATCCGGTTCGTTTAATCACCTTAACAGTTTAATTATAACACCAGCCACCCGTCCGTACAACTTGCAGTTTGGCAAGAAAAGGGAAAATATTTTTTGTAAAAAACCTCAGGCGGCAGGGGTATAGGAAGAGAAAAGCCTGTAGAGAATAGGTTGCAATATGATATAATGTAATGAAATTGAAGAAAAGGGGGCACAGCTATGAAACTTACTATGTTAGGTACAGGGAATGCACTTGTAACCGAATGCTATAATACCTGCTTTGTGCTACAGGAGGAAAATAAATATTTTATGGTTGATGGCGGTGGCGGCAATACGGTACTCAGACAATTGAAGCATGCCGGCTTTGCTTGGATGGATATGAGGGAAATTTTTGTAACCCATAAACACTTAGACCATATAATGGGAATAATTTGGATGATTAGGATGATCTGCCAGTACATGAACCAGGGACAATATAGCGGTGAAGCAAATATTTATGCACATGACGAAGTAATAGACATACTAAAAAAAGCAGCTGACCGTTTATTAAAACCCAAAGAAACAAGATTTATAGGTGATAGATTACATTTAATTACGGTGGAGGATGGAGAAAAAAGAATCATTAATGGCAACGAAGTTGTCTTCTTTGATATTCATTCTACCAAAGCCAAGCAATTTGGTTTCACGCTGCAGCTACCCTCCGGTAAAAAGTTGACCTGCTGCGGAGATGAGCCTTGCGAAAAAAACTGCTACAAATATGCTCAAGACAGTGAGTGGCTGTTGCATGAGGCCTTTTGCTTATCTTCGGAAGCAGATATCTGGGATCCCTATGGCAAGCATCATTCTACAGCAAAGGATGCTTGTGAACTTGCCGAAAAATTAAATGTCAGGAACCTGGTTTTATATCATACCGAGGATAGCCATATGGCAGAGCGCAAAACTTTGTACACAGACGAAGGGAAAAAATATTTCAGTAAGAAGATTTATATACCTAATGACTTGGAAACCATTACTATTAGTTAGTTTCCTTGCCTAAAGGAGTAGTTCAAAATGAAAATTGTAACTTGTTTGTTGGCCTTACTGCTGCTGGCCTCCCAGGTGGATGCAGCAGAAGTAAAGGTTGTGGCAGAGTCTGCTTATCAATGGACCGGTATCGCTATTTCTCAAGAAAATAGGATGTTTGTCTGCTATCCGACGTGGAGTAATTATCCTGCCTATAAGGTGGCGGAAATAAAAAATGGCGAAGCAAGACCATACCCCAATGCTGAACGGGCAGCTTCTTTTAGCTGTGTCCAAAGTGTGTATGCGGACAAAGACGACTATCTATGGATTTTAGACACAGGCAAGCCGAGAGGACAAAAGGCTGAAGCAGGGACTGCCAAGCTATACAAGGTGGACTTAAAACAAAATCGTATTGTCTGGCAGTACGGTTTTCCGGCCAGCGTTGATTTGGCCACATCTTATTTAAATGATGTCAGGATAGACACTAAGCAAGGCTATGCTTATCTTACTGATTCTACTCAGGGCGGCCTTATTGTAGTTAATTTGCGCGCTCAGGTGCCTTATGCCAGGAGAGCTTTAGAGGGAATTAAGCAAGTCAAAGCTGATTTACCTGGTATAAATTTTGTGAGTACAGGCTTTGACAAGCACCAAACGCACAGCGATGGCCTAGAGCTTTCGCCGGATGGCAAGACACTGTATTTTGCTGCTCTCACGGGACATACTCTGTACGTCGTGCCCACAAGCAAGCTACGTGCAGCTACAGGGCAACAGCAGACAGCTGCAAAAGCCATAAAAATTGTGAATAAGCAAAGTGTGCCTGCCGATGGCCTTTGGTGGGCAGAGGGTAAACTGTATATGGGGGACTTGGCCAACGAGGGAATTTATGTATTTGATTTGCAGACGAAAAAAGGCCACGGTATAAAGCTCGACAGGGCTATTCACTGGGCAGATAGTTTTGCGCAGGATAAACAGGGAAATATATATTTTACGACTTCTCAGATTAACTACCGGAAGAACCCTAACGAACCCTATAGAATCTATCAATTAAAATTGTGATGTTCCTTGCTTGATATCTTTAAAAAGTAAACAAAAAAATTTACCAGTTGGTACCGTCCCCAATTGGTACCGTCCCCAATTGGTAAATTTACCAATCGGGGACGGTACCAACTGGTAAATAGGCGTAAAAAACGAGACTTCGGTATTGTACCGAAGTCTCGTTTTGCTTAAAAATTGGGAAGGGCATATCAAATTTGTTTAAATAATCTATTGTTTTAGATGGATTATCTTCTTCCTATTACTGTCTACATACATTAAATAGCCCCCTGCCACAGCATCATTTATAATATGTATTGATTATTTTTCAGGCAGATAGCCTTTGACCCAGGCTCCGAAGGAAGATGGATTGCGGCTTTGTAAATATACCTTGCCGGGACCGGTAAACTTGCAAACCAGGCATTCGCCTGAGGTAAGGCTGGTCATTAAGCCTGAGGCTGCTTTCTGAATTTTGTAGTTCATGGAATCTTCCCAGGCCACGAGATGGCCGGTATCCACAATATATTCTTCCCCGGCAGTTAATTCTTTAGTTACAATGGCACCAAAGCTGTTGAAGAAAACTGTACCGATGCCTTGTACCTTAACTACAAATAAACCGGCACCTGAAAATAAACCCTTGCCTAAATTTTGCATTTTGGTATTAATTTCCACAGAGCTTTCCGCAGCTAAAAAACCACCAGATTGGATGCACAAGGTGTTGCCATTTAATTGATAGGCTAGCACGTCGCCAGGCAGGGCGGGAGCCAAAATGACCTCGCCGGATTTGCTTTGTGCGGTTAAGGTCTGAAAGAAGAGACTTTCTCCGCTGAGAAAACTACGTGCTAAACCGCCTAGCAGGCCACCTTCCATCTTGCTTTCGAGCACGATGTTGCTGCTCATGCTCATCATGGCATCTGATTCAGCTTTAATTGTTTCATTGGCTTCCAAAGTGAGTTTTAATAAGGCAAAAGCGCCTGGTTGCATAATTTCAAATTGCATAGGACACCTCCCATTTTTATTAGTTAAAGTGTAGCATTTTTAATGGGGTATCGCAATATAATGCACAAGGATAATTATATAAAAGCAGAAATAATATAGAGAAAGTTAGCTAATTTAGCAAGATATTTATATTTTATTGTAGTTTTATGATATAAAAAAGAAGCCTATAGTGTGAAAATAAAGACAGTTAGACAAAGAGGTTATATAAACAAGCAGCGCGCTTCAGGGTACAGGTTTCGCCATAGTGAGAAAGAAAAAATAAAAGGGCTAGGAAGGGAGAAAAAAATGATTTCTATTAATGGAAAACGTTTGCTGGACAGGATTAATGCTTTAGGGGAAGTTGGTATTGATGCAGAGGGCAGAAGAATTAGATTGGCTGCCGACGATGGTGATAAAGCAGGTCGTGATTTGGTTTCCAAGTGGATGAAGGAAGCCGGACTTAAGGTTGTTGTAGATTACATTGGTAATATTTTTGGTATTTGGGAAACCGAAGAAAATAAGAATGAAAAGCCTGTTATGGTAGGTTCTCATATTGATACTGTTATCAACGCCGGCAAGTTTGATGGTTGCTACGGTGTATTGACAGGTCTAGAGGTAATTCAAGCCTTGAAAGAAGCTGGCTGCAAAACCTCTAAACCCCTCGTGGTTGGAGCCTTTACTAATGAAGAAGGCGTACGTTATTCTCCTGATATGATGGGCTCTTTGGTATATGCCGGTGGTTTGTCCGTCGCCAAAGCCTTGGCTATAGTTGGTGTAGATGGAACCGTATTGGGCGATGAATTAAAACGTATTGGCTACGCAGGCACAGTAGAGCCGGGCTTCTTAAAACCCTGCGCATTTATTGAGCTGCATATTGAGCAAGGACCTATTCTGGAAGCAGAAGGCTTTCAACTTGGTGCTGTAGAGGATTTACAAGGTATTTCCTGGCAAGAAATTACTATTGAAGGCGAGCAGAACCATGCCGGCACTACTCCTATTTCCTACCGCATTGATGCAGGCTTAGCTGCTGCTAAAGTTATTACTTTTATGAGAGAACGTTGCATCAAATCCAATGGTAAGACTTTGTCCACCACCGGTTGCATTGAATTCAAGCCCAATGCTATCAACGTTATTCCTTCCAAAGCTGTTTTCACTGTGGATGTAAGAAATCCCAACGAAGAAGCTTTGCAGGCGGAAGAAAAAGCCTTGGCTGAATACTTAAAGGAACTGGAAAAATCAGATAAGGTAAAGATTACTACAAGACGTATGTCCAGATTCAAACCGGTTCTGTTTGATGAAGGTATCGTTAAGTTGGTAGAGAAATATGCTGCCAAGAACAAGCTTACCTGCCGCAGAATTACTTCCGGCGCAGGACAAGATGCACAAAATATGGCACTGCTTTGCCCAACTGCGATGATCTTTATTCCCAGCATTAAGGGTATTAGCCACAATCCTAAAGAATTCTGCAGGGATACAGACATGTTGGCAGGCGCTAAGGTATTCATGGATGCTGTTATAGAACTGGCTGACGTTAAATAATAGAATAAATAAACAAGGGGTTCCTGTTGCCGCTTTTGAGCACAGGGGCCCTTCTGTATAACTATATTGATTTTTGACTTAAAATATAGCATAATCATAAGAAATAAGTATCAGAATTTCAACCTTTCAACTAGTTACCAGTATACGCAATAAAGAAGGTGGAAAATATGCAGGAATACCATATTCTCATAGATACTAATCAAAAAGAAACAACCCAACATGGCGCCTTTGAGTTTCCGGTAGCTATCTATTGTACTAGAATCAATAAAAACGTTTTGGGGTTCATAGATTGGCACTGGCATGATGAGCTGCAGCTATGTCTAGTGGTGAAGGGCCAGGTGGAGTTTCAGGTCAATGAAGATAAAATAGTCTTGTCTCCAGGGGAAGGCCTTTATATTAATAAAGGACAAATACATCAGGCAAAAAACTACAAGAATTCTGACAGTACTTATATCTGTGTAGATTTTCAGGCAAATTTGATTTCCGGATTTGAGGGCAGCATTATTGGAACAAAATATGTGGAGCCCTATATTAATAACGCGGCGTTAGCTTATTTAATCTTGAAACCTGATACAGCTTGGCAGAAAGCGATCCTGGATAAAACTTTTCTTTTGGCTGAATTATATGAGAGTAAGGCCGCTGTTTATGAAATGGAAGTAAGGATTCAGCTCCAGACAATTTGGCAAATTCTGGTGAAAAATTATTTTGCCCTCAGCCCTGTGCAAAATGTCAGCAGTGAAAAAACTCGTTGCAAGGCCATTATTACCTATGTGCAGCAGCATTATATGGATAAGGTCACCTTGGAGCAGTTATCTAAAGTACTTAACCTTTCCCAGGGAGCCTGCTGCCGTGAATTTAAAAAGTACATGAAGTGCACTATTTTCGAATATCTGATGAACTATAGGCTTACCATGAGTTCCAAGATGTTGCTTACCACCGATACATCAATTACCGACGTGGCTTATAAATGTGGTTTTAATGGAGCCAGTTATTTTATTGAGCAGTTTAAGAAAAAGACGGGAGAAACACCGTACACTTATAAAAATTCCCGCAACGAAGTAAAAAAATAAAATAATTTTATCTGAAAATATCAGTATTTTGCTATAAAGCAAGATACTGATATTTTTCTGTCGAATTGTGATATAAACAATAAATTTTTATCAATATAATGCAAGTAAGTAAAGACGGAAAGAGCTATAAAAAAAGGAGAGATAAATTATGACAAAAGAATTTTCTGAACAATTAAAAAGTTGGCGGCACCAATTGCATATGCATCCGGAAACAGCTTTTGAGGAGAAGGAAACAGCTGCTTTTGTGGCAGCAGAGCTTCGTAAAATGGGTATTGAGGTTGCGGAAGGAATTGGCGGCACAGGTGTAGTCGGAACTCTGAAGGTGGGCGATGGTAAAGATATAATTGGCCTCAGAGCTGATATGGATGCGTTGAATTTACCGGAAAAAGGTCAACATCCTTATACTTCTCAAAATGCAGGTAAGATGCATGGCTGTGGTCATGATGGTCACACTACCCAACTTTTGGGAGCAGCAAAGCTATTATCCGAGAGAAAGAACTTTAATGGCACTGTACGTTTTGTTTTTCAACCTGCTGAGGAACCGGGTCATGGCGCTCAAGCTATGTTGAAGGACGGACTTTTAGAAAAATATCCTTTTGATGAAATTTATGGTTTGCATAATTTACCGGCTCTACCGGCCGGGACCTTTGCTACCAGAGTGGGCGGTATTAGTTCCAGTGAGGACAATTTCACCATCAATATTAAGGGTAAGGGCGGGCATGCTTCCGCACCGCATTTAGGAATTGATCCTTTGGTTACAGCAGCAGAAGTTATTATGGGATTGCAAACGATTGTTTCCAGAAATGTTAATCCTCTGGAAACAGCAGTGGTAACTTGTACGGAATTGTACATGGACGGTATTCATAACGCTACTCCCTCCAATGTGAAAATTTTAGGAGATACCAGAAGCTATACACCGGCTATGCAGGAATTGATTGAAAAAAGAATGAGAGCCATAGTAGAGCACACTTGTGCTATGAATGGTGCAGAATGTGAATTTATTTACACTCATGAGTTTCAACCGGCCATCAATCAAAAGCAATGTGTAGATGTAGCCGTGCAGGCAGCTCAAAATGTCGTTGGTGCACAAAATGTCAACAGTAATTGTGAACCCTGGACAGCTTCAGAAGATTTTGGAATTTTTGCTAGTCATGTACCCGGTTGTTTCCTGGAGCTGGGAAGTGGAAAATCACTTGTCAGCACAGAAAATACACCCTTACATAATGCAACGTTCGACTACAATGATGACATCTTAGTTACCGGAGCAGAATTTTTTGCAGAATTAATAAGACTACGTTTAGCAGCTAAATAATAAAAAGGACAAGAGAAGAAAGAAGGGGTAGAAAATGGAACTTATTAAAGCCTTAAATTCGATTTTCTGGGGTTGGTTAGTGGCAGGAGTACTTCTTTCCTGCGGTGTATACTTTACTTTTAAGTATAAGTTTCCTCAGCTACGTTACTTTACTAAATTGCTTTCCAATCTAAAAGCCGGCAACTCCGGCGAGGGTGGTGTATCAGGTTTTGGGGCTCTGTGCGCAGCGGTAGGTAGTGAGGTTGGTACCGGCAGTTTGGTAGGCGTAGCTACAGCTTTGGCTTCCGGTGGACCCGGGGCAATATTCTGGATGTGGATTACTGCTGTATTTGGTATGCCTATCATGTTTAGTGAGGCTGTGCTGGGACAAGTTTTTAGAGTGAAAAACACAGATGGCACTTATCGGGGTGGCCCGGCTTATTATATGGAAAAAGGTATGCATAATAAAGTTTTGCCCACACTGTTTTCCATCTCTTTAATTATTGGTATTGGTTGTATTTACGTTATGATTCAGAGCAACTCCATTGCAATGTCCCTTACCGGTGTGGCACCTATCAGTCCTGTTATAGCCGGTGCTGTATTAGTAGTGGTAGTAGGCGGAGTAATATTTGGTGGTATTAAACGCTTGTCTGAAGTGGCTTCCTACATAGTACCTTTTATGGCAGCAGCTTATATTCTCTTGGCACTTTTTGTGGTGGTAACTCATATTGAGCTTTTGGGTTCTACTCTTGCACTCATTTTTTCTTCTGCTTTTGGCACTACTCAGGTAGTAGGTGGCGTAGCAGGTGGAACCATTACATATGGCATTCAACAAGCGTTCCGTTATGGTGTAGCTCGTGGCTTGTTTAGTAATGATGCGGGCAATGGTACCACTCCGGGCATGCACGCTTCTGCCAACGTTAAGCATCCTGTTAACCAAGGCCTTTCCGGAATGTTAGGCGTATTTACTACAACCATAGTCGTTTGCAGTTGTACAGCTTTTTGCATTCTTTTATCCGGAGAATTTGGTAAAGGTGCTACCGGTATTCAACTGACTCAGGCTGCTTTTGCCAGCTCTTTTGGTGATTTTGGCCGGTGGATTGTTTTCCTGGCTATGTTCCTGTTTGGCTATACTACTCTTTTGGCTGATATCTATTATGGCGAAGTAAACATGCTCTGGTTGTTCCCTAAAGGTGGGGACACCATGATTAAAGGTTATAGACTAGTCAGCTGCGCATTAGTGCTTTTAGGTTCTGTTATGGATGTGGCATCTTTGTGGGAGTTGGCGGATTTCTGTGGAGCTTTCTTGGTATTCATCAATGTTATTGCTTTGGTATGCTTATCCAAATATGTGCTTTTTGTTCTCAAGGATTATCAGAAGAAAAAAGCAACGGAGGCTTATCCTGTGTGGAACTACAATGTAGACATTTTGGAACAATATAAGCAAGCAGAAAAATAGGAGGTATAGAACATGTCATTTCAAATGGTTTCTTTACAGCGGCCTGCTAAGGGCAGTGATGCCAGTAAATTTGGTTATCAAAATGCTAAGAAGGTGCAAGCCTTCCATAGCAGCTTTCCCGAATATAAAACTACCCCTTTGGCTGAATTAGCTAATCTGGCCAAGCATCTGGGGCTGGGCAATATTTACGTGAAGGACGAAAGCTATCGTTTCGGGCTCAATGCGTTCAAGGTATTAGGCGGCAGTTTTGCTATTGGTAGCTATATAGCCAAGAAATTGGGAATGGATATTAAAGACTTACCCTACAGTGTAATGACCAGTCCTGCTTTAAAACAAAAATTAGGAGAAATTACTTTCGTGACAGCAACAGACGGTAATCATGGTCGTGGTATTGCCTGGACAGCTAATAGATTGCAACAAAAGAGCATTGTCTATATGCCCAAAGGCAGTGCTCCGGAACGTTTGAAAAATATCCAGGCCTTAGGCTCTGATGCTTCTATTACAGACTTGTGCTATGATGACGCGGTACAGTTGGCCAATACGGATGCTAAAAAGTTGGGTGGAGCTTTGATTCAGGATACAGATTGGGAAGGCTATACTGAGGTACCTACTTGGATTATGCAAGGCTATACAACTATGGCTTTAGAGGCTGTACAACAATTAAAGGATGTTAAACCGACTCATGTTTTCCTGCAGGCAGGCGTTGGTGCTATGAGCGGTGCAGTATGTGGCTTTTTTGCTGATCTCTATGGAGATAAAGAGGGTCCTATCGTAACTATCGTTGAACCAGAGGGAGCAAACTGCATTTTCCGTACTGCCAAAGCCAACGATGGCAAGCTGCATTTTGTTACGGAAGATATGCATACTATCATGGCTGGCTTATGCTGCGGGGTACCCTGTACTACCGGTTGGAATATTTTGCGCGATCACGCAGACCATTTCGTTTCAGAACCTGATTTTGCAGCAGCTACAGGGATGCGGGTACTGGGCAATCCCCTTAAGGGAGATAATAAGGTTATTTCCGGAGAGAGTGGCGCAGCAACTTTAGGCTTTGTAGTTGAAGTGATGCAAAGGCCGGAACTTGCCGCTATGCGGGCTGCATTAAAACTGGATGCAAATAGTAGGGTACTGTGTTTTTCCACCGAAGGAGATACGGATAAAGAAAATTACCGCCGTATTGTGTGGAACGGTGCTTGGCCGGGCAAATAACTGTTAATTGAAGTAAAAAATTTGGGGGAAAAAACTCTTTAGTCCTAATTAACCTTCTAAATTTTTTACGCAAAATCAAAAGGCACTCTCTTTAGAGAGTGCCTTTTTTTATAAGTAAGCCGTGGCAGGTAGCGAATTTTTCTCGAAATGATGGACTATTAAAAGTACATGTTCCCATTTTAGATAATTTTATAACTAAAAATGAATTACTTTAAACTAAAATTAAGTATAAAATTAAAAAAAATAGGATAATATTATTAGACTATAATGGGGCGAGTGGGGGAGCATGATGACAGAGGAAGAACTGACTACAAAGCGTTTTAATCAGATGGGAGCAAAAATTGCTTATTATCGACGTCTTAAGCAAATAAAACAAATTGACCTTGCTTATTCTGTAGGTATAAGTGAGCAATACCTTTCACGTATTGAGAGAGGACGCCAAACAACCGGGCTTACCGTACTTACCTTGTTTCGACTGGCGGATATGCTCAATGTAAAAATAGACGATTTCTTGAAAGAAGAGTAAAAAGCTGACAAAAAGCAGACAAAGGTACTGTACTTTTGTCTGCTTTTTTTTGCCTAAAATTGCCAAGTTATTGCTGGCGATGCATGTGTATATTCCTCCGCAAGCAATTCCGGCCTGTTAATTATTTATCGATTTTAGCTATGAATTTTAATAATTTTTAGACTTGTGATATAATGAAATCGAATGTTATGATAACTGTGATTTAAAAGTATGAAAAGTGTAAACCTTAGCATTGGCAGACTGAGGAGGACTTTTAGATGCCTACTACCGTTTCGTTACAAGTCAAGCCGGAATTGTTACAACAAATCTTAAATTCTACATCGACTACGATTTTCTGGAAAGATACGGAGCGCCGTTTTTTGGGCGTAAATCAAGCTTTTCTGGATTATTATGGCTTTCCCAGTCAAGAAGTGCTACTGGGTAAAACCGACGAGGAAGTAGGGTGGCATTCCGATCCGGATCCGTTCAAAAACGATGAATGGCGAGTAATACATGAGGGTATAAGTACCCATTTGGTACATGGTAAATGTATGGCCAAGGGAGAAGAGCGAGATATTCTTGCCAGCAAGAGTCCCTTGTATGAAAATGGTAAGATAGTGGGTTTAGTAGGTAGTTTTATAGATGTGACGAATTATTTTAGGCAACAGGATGAAATTAGTAGGTTAAACCGCAAGTTAAATGGTATCCCGGGTGGTATTGCTATTTATAAAAGATATTTTGGCAAGCTGCAATGTGTCAGTGCCAATGCCTGCCTTGCAGATATGCTGGGGACACAGTTAGATGCTCTTAATGACAAGAGCATGGAAGAACTGATGCGGGAATATATGGAAGTCGGGGAAAGTGAGCGCTTTTTCCGGGAGTGCCCCGTTCTTAATGGAAAAAATAGACGTGCTGAAGGGACTTATCTTTTTCATAATAAAAAAAAGGATGTTCCTCTTTGGCTGCACCTTACTTGCCAGTTGGTGCGGGAGCTTAATGATGAGGAATTTATTTATTGTGTTTACTCCAATGTAGATAAGCTGATCCAATACAGAGGCGAGCTAAATGAAAACAGACAACGTGCGGAAAGACTTTATGCACGTGCACTAAGCCTGTTGGGTGAGGGCGAGGAACAAAATATTGTAGCAAGAGGACACTATAATCTTACCAAGAATAGGGTCCTGGATTATAAAACATTCATAGATAAAGCGTACCAGATTGGGCCTACCACTAGCTATGATGAGGCTTTTGCAGGTATGATGAAGCTTTCTTACCTGCCCTCTGATCAAGAGGCTTTGCTGAGAACTTTAAATAGGACAAATGTTTTGCAGGCCTTTGAGCAAGGTGAAACGCATTTAGTGGTGACCTATAGACGCTTACTCCGCAAGTCAGAGCCTATGTGGATATCTTTGGCTCTACAGACTTTTCAGGATCCCAAGACAGGAGACGTGGAGGGTGTATCCTATGCTCGTGATGTTACCGAAAATACCCTTCGTAAAGCGGTTGTTGATAATTTAAGTGTGTTGGGACTGGACGAGATAGGCTTTATTTATAAGAATAGTGATTTTTGGCGTTGCTATCAGTACCCTAATAAGCAACAAAGGGATATAGTGCTTAAGAGCAATAAGGGAGATTGGCAAAGTGAAGTTGTACGCTATGTCAAAGAGGAAGTTGCAGCTGAACAAAGAGATCAGATCCAAAAAATTTTAAGCCTACCGAATATTTTAAAGGAACTGGAAAAACAAAGGGTTTATACAGTCACTAATACCTCCAGAATGAAAGACGGCAGCTCCAGGCAAAAGCTGATGCAGTTCTTTTATTTAGGCTCTGCCAAGGAAATCATCTTTTATAGCATGAACGATATCACGCAGCAGTTTTCCAAAGAAAATGCTCAAATCTCTGATTTAGCTATAGCCAAGCTACAGGCAGATAAAGCCAACGAAGCTAAATCTGCTTTTCTTTCCAGCATGAGTCATGATTTGCGTACTCCTTTAAATGGCATTATTGGCTATACAGCACTGGCTGTCCAGGAGCAGGATGCTGCCAAAAAGCAAGATTTTCTACACAAGATCCAGATTTCCGGTAATTTGCTTTTAGATATGGTCAATGATACCTTAGACCTGTCTCGTATTGAAAGCGGCAAGCTGGTGTTAAATCCGGAAGCAGTAGATGGTAAGAGGTATTGGGAGGAAATAGTTACGGCTATGGAGCCTTCCGCCACCGTGAAAAACATTAAGCTGGTGCGAGATACCTCCAAGTGGCCTGAGCAGATAATAATGGTAGATAGAGTGCAAGTGAAAAAAATTCTGCTCAATATTATTTCCAATGCTATTAAATACACGCCTAAGGGTGGAAAAGTTTGGGTGAATGTAGAAGCCTTGGAGCCGTCTGTGGGAGGTTATACCAGACGTTTGACGGTAGAAGATACCGGTATTGGTATGAGTAAGGAATTTATGGAACGGATGTTTGAACCATTTTCCCAGGAGCATCGGTCCGAATTGCCTAACGTAACCGGTACAGGCTTAGGGCTTTCTATCGTAAAAAAAGTAGTAGATTTTATGGGTGGTAAGATTGCAGTAAAAAGTGAATTGCATAAGGGAACCAAGTTTGTCGTTGATTTGCCCTTAAGAGCCTGGGACAAGACCGGCAATGTGGAAAAGCATGAGGCAGCTAGAACGAAGGCTGTCAATGCAACTTTGGCCAACCATAGGATACTGCTATTTGAGGACAACTATTTAAATGCAGAAATTGCTCAGTTGCTCCTAAAGAATAAGAAGATTGACGTAGAGTTAGCCAGGGATGGCAGGGAAGGTCTGGCTAAATTTAGTGCTTCTGCACCAGGCTATTATGATTTGATTTTAATGGATATTCAGATGCCTGTTTTAGATGGGCTGCAGGCTACCAAGGCTATTCGAAAGCTTGCCAGACCGGATGCCCAGGCTATACCCATTCTTGCCATGTCGGCCGATGCCTTTGAGGAGACCATCCAAGCCGCTAAGCAGGCCGGTATGAATGGCTATGTTACCAAGCCCATTGTGCCTGCTACTTTGTATCAAACTATATATGAACATCTTTAGAAAAAATAAGTAAAAGCTGACAAAAGGCTAGTCTTTTGTCAGCTTTTACGTCATAGTTATTTATTAAAAATACCTTCGGAAGTTAACTTCCGAAGGTATTTTTTTTAGTCCAATTCCATTTGCTTGGCTGTATCTTTGGCAATGCGAACGAATTCTTTAATGGCCGGAGAAGCATGATTGAGGGTTTTTACCGCGATACCTAAACTACGGCCAAAGGAGCTGGTAAAGGGTTTGCCCACCAGGCCCTCCGGCAGGAGGCTGACCTGCAGGCTGCTCATTACAGTAATACCCAAGCCCTTGCTCACCAGGGCAATTGCTCCTACATCGCTGGCTACAAGACATTTAATGTTGGGAGAAAAGGGTGCCTTGTTCATAACACTGTTTACTACATCATCAAAACCGGTCTGGGGCATGATGAAATTACAACCGTTTAAGGAGGCAGGAGCTATTTTGTCATAGCCGGCAAAAGGATGATCCTTGCGCATAACAAGATAGGCTGCATCATGGAAGAGCGGTATAAAGTGGTAACCCTTTGGTACTTTTTCATTCATAAAAGCTAAATCAATTTTGCCTTTGGCCAGAAGCTCCGGGAAGGCAGAAAACTCTACTTCTTTTAAAAAGAAACTGATATTGGCATAAATTTGCGAAAAATTATGCACCACTTGAGGGACAAAGCCGGTCAGCATACTGCAGTAGGCGCCAACATTAATGTGTCCGGTAGTGAGACCGTGGATCGCTGCGGCAGTATCCCGCAGCGAATTTTCATCATTAATGATTTGGTAACAATAAGACAGAATCTTTTTGCCGTCCTCAGTGGGAAGCAGGTTGCCTTTTTTGCGAATGACCAGGGGAAAGCCTACCTCGCTTTCCAGGGCACTGATCATATGGCTGATTCCCGGTTGGGAATAGCCTAGTTCATTGGCTGCCTTAGTCAGGCTGCCATATTCAATTACTTTAATAAAAGCACGATAGTTGGCTATACTCATCTAATTTACCTCGCTTTTTCATAAAAAAACTTTCTGTTCATACGGGTATCATAAAATAAATTTATGAATTGGTCAAGGAAATCTCTATATTATCTTATTTAAACGTAAATTACCGACAAATTAAAGTTAATTCTAAAAGTCAAAGAATGAATTATTAGAATGCTTGCATAAGAAAAAGGAATGAATACTTTGCACTAATTGGGCAGATGGTAGCTCATTTCTTTATTGAAAAACAAGAAAATTATATAATTCTTTTTTTGAATAATACTATTTGGAAATCAAAGTTTACTTTGGTTAGTAAGCTGACGTAATATGTAAATGTAATGATACAGAGCGGCAAGTGAAGGATGAAATAGCAAGATAGCACCAACGGCAGGTGTAAAACAATTTAATAAACGAGGAGAACAATATGGCAGATATCCTGAAATGTATGGACAAAATAATGCAAGGTGTATATCTGATTGGGAGTAAATGGGGAGACACCTGCAATTTTATGACAGCAGCATTTGTTACGCAAATTTCTTTTAATCCTTGCAGTTTGGCGATTTCTCTTGATAATTCCCGCTTCTCCACAGAATTAATCAAGAAAGAGGGTTATTTTTCTGTGGCCGTTTTGGCCATTAATCAGGAGCTTGAGGCTAAAAGTTGCGGGTATCAAAGTGGACGGACTGTTGCCAAGGCTAAAAGGATAAAGCATCACCTGGGAGATCATGGCTTACCTCTTGTGGATGATGCAACAGCTAATCTGCTTTGCCAAGTAAAGCAGACGATTGCTTACGAAGATCACACCATTTTTATTGCCGAGATAATATCCGGCGAATATTCAGACAAAAAAGCCTTGTTTTATGATGCAGAAGAATTTTTTCCTAGCAAGTAGTGCTTACAAGTACGGCTGTATTCCTGAGAAGGATTCCCAGGATTTACATAAATTATTAAAAGGCAGTGCGATGTGAAAGGAGATTGGGATATGAGAATCATGAATCATCCTATTTTAGGAGAGCAAAAAGATATTGAATGGGTAACCATCATTGTCAACGGCAAACCTTTAAAGGCAAAAAAAGGGGAAATGATTTTGGCTGCATTACATGCAGAAGGCATAATTGTTAACCGTTATACAACCAAAAGACATGAACCGAGAGGTATTTATTGTGCCATTGGTCAATGCACGGACTGCATGATGGTAGTAAATGGTATACCAAATGTCCGCACTTGCATCACTCCGGTTGAAGACGGTATGACCGTAGATGTACAAGAAGGCTTAGGAAAATGGAGGGGTGACAAATGAGACAATGCGAGCTATTGGTAATTGGTGGAGGCCCCGCCGGTTTGTCTGCTGCCATACAAGCTGCTAAAGCAGGAGCAAAGGTAATTGTAGTTGAGGCAAATGCAGAAGCAGGTGGACAGCTGGTAAAACAAACTCATAAATTCTTCGGCTCCAAGGAACATCGTGCTGGAACACGTGGTATCGTCATTGCACAAATTCTTAGAGATCAATGCAAGGAATACAACGTAGAGGTTATGCTTAACAGTTTGGTAATGGGTATTTATGCAGACCATGTAGTTGCCATAGATGTTAAGAAGAGCCTTACAGAACATAATATTGAACGTATTCAGGCTAAAAAGATAGTAATTTCCACCGGAACATCTGAAAATTCCATTCGTTTCAAAGGTTGGACGCTTCCCGGCGTTATGGGTGCAGGTGCTATTCAGACCATGTGTAACTATCACAGGGTATTGCCCGGTAAGAGATTATTGATGATTGGTTCCGGTAGTGTAGGTTTAATCGTATGTTATCAGTTAATGCAAGCCGGTGCTGAAATCGTAGGCATCGTAGAAGCACTACCTCATATTAATGGTTACGCAGTACATGCTTCTAAGCTGACAAGAGAAGGCGTGCCCATTTATACCGGCTATACCATTACGGAAGCTAGAGGCACTGATCATGTAAAGCAAGCTGTTATTGCTAAGGTAAATCCTGATTGGACAACCGTACCGGGTTCTGAAATAGTCCTGGATACAGATATTGTTGCCGTAGGTGCAGGTATGAAACCCCTGATCGGTATGGCTTACATGAGCAATTGCGATTTGCTTTATGATAAGGCTTTGGGCGGCTGGGCTCCTTGTCATAGCAAGAACATGGAATCCACACAAAGCGGTATTTATGTAGCCGGTGATACTACCGGGTTGGAAGAAGCAAGCACTGCTATTGAAGAAGGTTCTTTAAGCGGTATTGCTGTTGCAGAAAGCCTGGGCTATATACCTACTGCTAAGGCTGCAGAACTAAAGGATGCTGCTTGGCATAGATTGAATGTACTCCGTTCCGGCTTCAAAGGCGAAGAACGTGCTATTGCAAAGCAAAAGCAACTGGCAAGATATGCTGAAGTCATGAAGGGAGGCAAATAAGCTATGTATCTAGATCATGGAATTGTAACAAAAGAAGAATTAATTGCTGCCGGACAATACCCGTCCGAAGCAAGAATGAAAAAGGGACCTGTTGCAGTATGTGAGTGTTTACAAAATATTCCTTGCAATCCTTGTGAAACTTCTTGCCCTGCTCATGCCATTCATATCGGAGAAAACATCTCCAATCTTCCTGAGTTGACCGAAGAAAAATGCATTGGTTGCGGCAGCTGCGTAATCGCTTGCTCCGGCTTAGCTATTTTTCTCCTGGACAAATCCTATTCCGATAAGGTGGGTTCAGTTAGTTTCCCTTATGAATATCTCTTCTCTTTCAAAGTAGGCGATAAAGTCAAGGCTGCTGATAGAAGTGGCAAGTGTGTATGTGAAGGTACTGTTAAGAGAATTTTAAATACACCGAAATCTGATCATACAACTGTGGTGACCTTAGAGGTTCCCATTGATTTAGTTGACGAAGTGAGAAGCGTTTATAGACCGAGATAATTTGCTAGATAGGGAGGATTACTAAAGTGGACGATAAATTGAGAGATGATGAGCTAGTCTGCCGCTGCGAAGAAGTAACTGTTGGCGATATTAAAGCAGCGATTAAGGCAGGGGCTAGAGACGTTACGGAAATAAAACTTAGAACAAGAGCTGGCATGGGACTTTGCCAAGGTCGTACTTGCGAGTTTTTGGTACAACAAATCTTAAGTAGAGAATTGGGAATCAGTGCGGAAAAGACCGGCTTTTCTACCCCTAGAACTCCGCAAAGGCCCGTAACATTTGGTACTTTAGGAGGCGACGGCTTTGATAAATAAAACATATGATGTAACAGTAATTGGTGGTGGCGTCATTGGTACAAGCGTTGCTTATCACCTGGTAAAAAAAGGCTTTTCGGTAGCCTTAATTGAGAAAAAGGATTTGGCACGTGGTACCTCAAGCCATTGCGATGCAGCTGCCTTGATTGTTGATAAGATGCCTGGCGTTGATGCAGCTTTAGGGTATGCAAGTATTAAACGGTTCTTAGAATTAAAAAATGAATTGTCCTATGATTTTGAGCTAACTCAAAATGGTAGTATGTATGTTTGCGAATCTGATCAAGAAATGGAAATTGCTTCAAAGTATGCTAAGGACATGCAAGCTGATGGTTATAAAATAGATATTTTAGAGCCAAAAGAATTGCAAGAGTACGAACCTTTTATTGCCAAAGATTTAAAAGGTGGTATCTTTAGTAAAGAATGCTGCGGACTGAATCCTTTTAAGCTTTGCTTTGCTTTCGTTGATCAAGTAAATGGTAAGGGTTTAGATCTTTATTCCTATACTAATGTAACGGGAATAAAGCTGAATGTAAAACATGAGGTAGAAGGCGTAGAAACAGACAAAGGTTTCATTAGTACTAAACGAATTGTTAACTGTGCCGGTGTTTGGGCCAATGAAGTGGGTAGGATGGCAGGAATTGAAATTCCTGTTAAACCAAGAAAAGGCGTTATCTTGATTTCTGCTGCATCTTTCCCCTTCTGCAATCAAAAGGTACAGGAGTTCGGTTATATGATTTCTAAGTTTTCCGAGTTTGAATGTAAACGTGATCCTGATGTTGAAAAATACAACGTAGCGTTTACCATTGAACCTGAAGCAGGTAACAATGTTTTGATTGGCAGTAGTCGTAACTTCTCAGATATTAGCTTTAATACAGAAATTGAAATCATTCACGCTATTGCTAAGAGAGCTATTCGCTTCTATCCGATTTTGAAGGAGATGAATTGCATTCGCTCTTATGCAGGAGTTCGTCCCTTTATGGATGACCATCTGCCTTTGATTACAGAAGTTGAAAAGGTTCCCGGTTATTACATTGCAACCGGTCACGAGGGCGACGGCATTTCCATGGCACCAATGACAGGACGATTGATTGCAGAATTGTTAGCCGGTGAGAAGCCCTATTTAGATTTAACACCATTTAATTATAAACGTTTATCATAATTAATCGAAGCTTTTTAAGGCTAGATGTCTATTAAAGAAGGGGAAGTGACAGGAAAATTATGGGAGAAAATAAAACTGCAAGTGTAGCAAGTAATAACTTCGCAAGTAGATTTGGCGCTATCATGGCTATCGGCAGCATGTGCGTTGGTTTAGGTAATGTGTGGCGTTTCCCGTATATGGTAGGAGCTTTTGGTGGTGGCGCTTTTGTAGTAGCTTACCTGATTTGTGTTGTGGCTGTTGTTGCACCGCTGGCTATTATGGAAGCCGGCATTGGTAAAGGTTTACAAAAAGGTATGATCGAAGCTTATGCTGAAGCTTTACATAGTAAAGCCAAAGGCACCTTCTTCGGAGGACTTTTCTCCTTTGGTTATTACAGTATGAATTTCTTCTACTTTGCAGTTGTAGGCGCATCAGTTTATTTTATGTATGTTTGTGGGACTAGCCTGTGGACTTCTATTGCACCGAATAAAATCTATGATGCTATGTATGCAGTTCCTGTTCCCCTTGCTTTATGTGCCGCCGGCTGTTCTATCTTTACTGCCTTTGTTATTTACAAAGGCGTGCAAGGTGGTATTGAAAAGGCTTCTAAAGTAATGATGCCTTTAATGGTATTGTTTTTCGTAATTGCCATTGTCTTTGCTGCTATTGAAGTACCTGATATTGCCAAAGGTTATGAATTTATGTTCAAACCTGATTTTTCAAAGTTGAAAGATCTGAAGGTGTGGGCAGCAGCTATGGGTCAGGCCTGCTTCTCCATTGGTGTAGGTGCTGGTTGCGTTCTTACCTATGGCAGTCACTTGTCAAAAAAAGGTGATGTTACCTTAAGCATGCTGACTGTTTGTATGTTTGATACCAGCATTGGCGTACTGGCTGGTATGGCTATTGTTCCTGCCTGTGTAGCTATGGGGTTGGATACAACTTCCGGACCTAGCTTGATTTTCCGTGTGTTACCGACTTTGTTTAGCAAATTACCACTTGGTTCTTTAATTGGTGTTTTGGTTTTCTTAGCCATTTTCTTCGCTGCTATTACCTCAGCAATTGCCCAACAAGAAGTTTTCGTAGTTGCCTTGTCTGATAGCTTCAAGATGTGGACTAGAAACAAAGCTTGTATTGTCTTCGGTGTAGTTCAAACTATAGCAGCAGTGATTTCTGTTTATAGCCAACGTTTCTTCAATTTCTGGAATGATGTTTCTGGAAATTACGTTTTTATTGTTAGTGCGGCTATTGGTGCCATCGTATTTGGTTATATGTTTGGACTGGAAAGAATTAGAACAGAATTCCTGAATTCTACCAGTGATATCAAAGTTGGACCGTGGTTTACCAGTCTTCTGAAATATATAGCTGTTCCCGTAATGCTTTTGATGATGATTAATTCTATTGTTCCTTTATGGTAAACAACAATTAACTTCATGACTTGCCCTTGGAGAGGGGATTAAAAAACTACTACTTTCAAGATGGGAGATAATACATATGTCAACAGGAACAATCATTACACTTATTGGCGTTATTGTAGGTTTGTATGGCGGAACTAGTTTCCTGGTATATAAATGTGTTACCGCAGCAGAAAAAACAGAAGATACAGAAGGCACGGAAAACACAGATAAATGATTATTAGGATAAAAAATACTTAAAACGAGGAGAGATATATTATGGCAAAGATTACTCATAAAGGAACTGCACCTAAAGGCTTATATGTTCCTTTGGTTACTCCGTTTCATGATGATGAAAGCATTGATTATGATGCCTATAAGAAAATCATTGATTATGTAATTGATGGTGGTATGGATGGATTATTAGTTGGTGGCAGTACCGGTGAATATCACATGATGACTCTGGAAGAAAGAAAAGAGCTCATTAAAAAGGGCTGCAAGATTGTCAATGGCCGTGTACCTATTGTTGCAGGCACAGGCGAATCTACTGCTAAAGCAACCATTGCTTTGACCAACTATGCTGCTGATTGCGGTGCAAAATGGGGCTTGGTTTTACCTCCCTATTATCAACAAACCACTGAAGAAGGTATTTACGAGTTTTTCAAGGAAGTTGCTGCAGGTTCTAAGATTGGCATCATTGTTTACCATACACCTGGCGCTACCAATGTAGAAATATCTCCTTCTATGGTTAGAAGATTGGCTCTCATTGATAACATTGTAGCTGTAAAGGAAACTATTGATGAAACTCATACCAGTGCCAGCTACATGATGACATATGATATTCCTAACTTCTGCATTATGGAAGCAAACGAACCGCTATTAATTCCTTCTTATGCTATTGGTATTGATGCAGCTTTCTCCATTATCTTTAATCTGTTGCCTCGTGAAATGCGTAAGATGTATGACCTGGTATTTAAGGACAATGATATTGCTGCTGCCCGTGAGCTCAATAAAAAGTTGAGTCCCTTATTTGCCATGATGGAAGAGGAACCTTATCCCGGCCCTGTAAAGGCAGGCTTGGATGCTATTGGTTTGCCTGGCGGTATTGTACGTAAGCCGTTGACTCAACCAACTGCTGCACTACGCAAAAAGATGAAAGCTGAATTAAAGAAGATTGGTTATAAGGTTGTATAAACTATGAGGTGATTACCGATGAGCGCATACAAAAAAGGAAGAAGATACGGAATTATTACTCCGGAAAATGACAGTGGCTATTATGATGGTATTCAACATCAACAGGTAGCCGGCTATGCAGTAGGAATTGTCTATATTGAAAATGTAAATTATCCGCTTCTTCCGGGTAACGTAGTAAATGCTTGTACTTATGATTTTCCTGTAAGAATGAAGGCCGTGGCAAATCTTACTAATGATCGCTTATTTAATAACGATCCTACCATTGTAAATGACATTATAGATGCAGCCAAATCAATGGTAGAAAATGATGGCGTTAGAGCAATTTGCAGTGCTTGCGGGTTCTTCGGAAACTATCAACAACAAGTACGTAATGCGGTGGATGTACCGGTTGCCATGTCAAGCTTGGTCCAGATACCATGGATTCGCGGCTTGCTTAAACCAGGACAAAAAATCGGCATACTTACAGCCAATAAAAAATCACTGACCGAAAGACTTCTTAAAAGCTGTGGCATTAGTGGTGCCATGAGTGATTTGGTAATTAAGGATGCTTTACAAACTAAAGAATTTGCTGCCGTAGTCGATATGAGAGGACATTTTGATAATACTATTGCTAAGCAAGAAATTGTTAATTTGGCCTTGGAACTGGTGAATGAAAACAAGGATTTAGGTGCCATTTTATTTGAGTGCAGTGACATGCCTCCTTATGCAGCTGCTGTACAGGCGGCAACTCAGTTACCGGTGTTTGATTTCATTACTTTGATTAAATGGTTACACAGCGGTGTAGCACAAAGACCCTATGTTGGTTGGATTTAACTAATAAATTAAAAGTTGAAAGGGAGACGCAGAATGAATATTCAAGACTATGTAGATAGAGGCCGTAAGGCTTGTGAACAAATTAAAGATTACAATCAAGAACAAGTTGACAAGCTGGTTTATGCGGCTGCTAAGATCATTTACCAAAATGCTGAGCCACTGGCCAAGCATGCAGTTGAAGAAACAGGCTTGGGATATTATCAGGATAAAATTGCTAAAAACACTGATACTCCAGCTGCTTTCTGGGACTACCTAAAAGATAAGAAATCTGTTGGCATCATCGGCGAAGACAAGAAAAACGGCATTATTGAGGTTGCTCATCCGGTTGGTGTTATTGCTTGTATTACTCCGGCAACAAACCCCACCGTAACCCCTCTTGGCAACTTCATGGATGCTATCAAAGGCAAAAATGCCATTATTGTTTCTGCCGCACCTCGTGCTGCCAAAACTACCACTGAAACAGTTAACCTTATCAGAAAGGCCATTGGTGCCCAAGGTGCACCGGAAGATCTAATCCAAATTTTGGATGAAGTTACTCTGGAAAATTCCCAAGCATTGATGAAGGCATGCGATCTGATTATTGCAACCGGTGGTTCTGGCATGGTAAAAGCAGCATATTCCAGCGGTACTCCTGCTTATGGCGTTGGACCTGGCAACCCTCCTGTAGTTTTAGACAGAGACTATGATCTTACCGATGCAGCTAAAATGACCGTAGTAGCTGTTGGTAGTGATAATGGTATCTTGTGCGATGGTGATAACCAATTGCTTTATCCTGAAGATAAAGAAACTGAATTCTTTGCTGCACTGAAAAAAGAAGGAGTAGTAATTTTCGAAAAGGAAGCTGATGTTGAGGCTTTCGGGAAAGTGCTCTTCCATGATGGCAAAGCAAATTCAGCATTGGTAGGCAAGGATGCAACTGTCATTGCTGAAGTAGCCGGCCTGAAAGTTCCGGCAACCACTAAGGTTATTGGATTGAAGCTAGATGTTTTTGGTAAAGCTAATGTCCTTAATAAAGAAATCATGGGGCCGATTGTAATTCTTAAGAGTTACGACACCTTTGAAAATGCTACAGCTTTGGCTATCCAAAATATGGAAGAATCCGGTGGCATTGGTCATACAGCAGGTATTTTTAGTAACAACAAGCAACATATTGACTACTATGCAGAACGCATTCCTGTAGCTCGTGTACTTGTTAACCAACCTACTCCTAATGCTTGGGGTCCGTCTACTAATGGCTTAACTCCGGCTGTATCTGAGAGCTGTGGTACCTGGGGTAATAATATTTTGTGTGGCAACGTTGATTACATCCATATGATAAATGTTTCTAAGGTTGCAATGCCTTTAAAAGAAAAAGCTGTTGATGCAGCAAAACTTTTTAAGAAATAAGAATTGTTTTAGGAATAGGCAGGAAACTGCTTCCAAATATTAATTACGGCAAATGCCGAAAAAATTCTAAGGAGGAATTATATTATGATAGGCACAAAAGTTACTTTAAGAGTTCGTATGTCCGCTGGTGAAGCTCATTATGCAGGTGAATTGGTAAATGGTTCTCATATCGTAGATTTCTGGGGCGATGTTGGTACTGAATTAGCTATTCGTTTGTTTGGTGATGAAAGCTTGTTCTTAGGTTATGAACACATTCGTTTTACTGCTCCTGTTTATTCCGGCGATTTCATGGAATATACCGGCTGGATTGAAAAGGTTGGTAATACTTCTTTGACTTGCAAATTTGAAGCATATAAATACATTACTCTGCCTCGCGATCCTAAATTGGCTGATTCTGCAGCTGACGTTTTGCCGAAACCCGTTCTTTGCGGCGAAGCTGTAGGTACACTAGTTGTAAAGAAACCGTTCCAACGTATTGCAGCAGCTGATCCTGCTTTCCAAAAACGCTAATATACGGCTCTAAGCAAGACCGTTCTGTCCAATTAGAGCAGTTCGGTCTTGCTCTTTTTATATTTAATAAAAAGTTTTAACAGGAGGTTCTTTATGGATTTTAAATTAGACAAAGTCCATCTACTCCAGCAGCAACTATTTCGTACCTTTGCTGAAACTGAAATTAAACCCCTAGCCAAAGATATGGATGAAAATGAAAAGTATGATCTTGATTTGCTGCGGAAGATGCAAAAATATGGCTTTTTAGGAATTCCTTATGGTAAAGAATATGGCGGTTGCGGTTCTGATACCTTAGCCTACACTTTATGCATGGAGGAAGTTTCTAAAGTTGATGCCAGCACAGGTATTACCATTTCTGTACATACATCTCTGGCTTGCTCTTGTATTGCTAACTATGGTACAGAAGAACAAAAGCAACGTTTCTTACGTCCTTTAGTAGATGGAAGTAAGATTGGCTGCTTTGGTTTAACTGAACCTGGTGCAGGGTCTGACGTACAAGGAGCTCAAACCGTTGCTGTACCGGATGGTGATGATTATATTATTACCGGCAATAAGATTTTCACTACTAACTCAGGCTTTGCTGATACATTTGTCGTCTTTGCTTTGACAGATCGTACCGTTCCTGCTGCCAAAGGCTTAACTGCTTTTGTGGTAGATAGAGATATGCCAGGTGTCCAAGTTAGTGAAAATATTGAACGTATGGGAATACGTGCTGCCAGCAACTGTATTGTTAACTATGATAATGTACGTGTATCTAAGGATCGTATTCTCGGTCAGTTGAATAAAGGCTTTAAGATTGCCATGGGAGCACTGGATTGTGGACGTATTGGTATTGCTGCCCAGAGTGTTGGCATTGCTCAAGGCGCTCTAAACGAAGCAATTAAGTATGCAAAAGAACGTAAACAATTTGGTAAACCTATTACTGCTTTTCAAAATACCCAATTTAAAATTGCAGAATTACAAACCAAAATTGATGCAGCAAGACTCATGACTTGGCGTGCAGCTTTAGCAGAAGATGCCCATGAAAAATTTGGACCTTTGGCTGCTATGGCAAAATTGTTCGCTTCTGATGTAGCTAATGATACAACACGTTATGCAGTACAAATGATGGGCGGCTATGGTTATTGCCGTGAATATCCTGTAGAACGCATGATGCGTGATGCTAAGATTACAGAAATTTATGAAGGTACTTCTGAGGTTATGAAGATTGTAATCTCCGGATCCATGAAATTAAAATAAAAGGGGAGTGCAAAAAATATGAAAATCATAGTTTGTATTAAGCAGGTCCCCGACACCGCCGAGGTGAAGCTGGACCCGAAGACAAATACTTTGATTCGTGATGGTGTTCCTAGTATCATCAATCATGATGATAAAGCTGGTTTGGAAACAGCCTTAAAATTACGTGAAACTCGTGGTGGAACTGTTACAGTAGTATGTATGGGACCTCCTCAAGCTGATGTAGCTTTAAGAGAAGCGTTGGCTATGGGCGCAGATGAGGCATATTTGTTATCGGCCAGAGAATTTGGTGGTTCTGATACCTATGCTACTGCTACTATTATCGCTACTGCTTTAAAGAAAATTGGCTTTGACCTGGTAATTACAGGCCGTCAAGCTATTGATGGTGATACCGCACAAGTTGGTCCGCAAATTGCTGAACAATTGGGTATTCCTCAAGTTAGTTATGTAGAAGAAGCTCGCGTGGAAGGCAATGATGTTATTGTAAAGCGTCAATTTGAGGATTCAGCTCATATCCTTAAAGTAAAGATGCCTTGCTTAATTACAGCTCTGGCTGAATTGGCTCAACCAAGATATATGAATGTAGGAAAAATTGTAGATGCCTATCAAAAGGAAATAAAAGTCATTGGCTTTGATGACTTAAAGACTTCTTTAAATCCTGACTGGATTGGTATTAACGGTTCTCCTACCAATGTAGTTAAGTCCTTTACTAAGCAAGCCAAAGTTGCAGGTACTTTGATGAAAGATTTGACCCCGGATCAGGCAGTCGCTGCGATTATGGATAAACTGATCGAGCGCCATATTATTTGAGGAGGCAGTGACTATGAATAAAGATATTTTTGTAATAGTTGAACAAAGAGCCGGTCATATCCAAAAGGTTACCTACGAGTTGATTGGTGAGGCAACGAAGCTGGCTAAAGATTTGGGCGAAGAAGTTGTGGTAGTACTTTTGGGTAAAGGTATTACCGACCAAGCCCAAACTCTCATACAATATGGTGCAGCTAAGGTATTGGTTGTAGATAATCCGGTGCTGGAGCATTATACAACTGAACCATACGCTAAAGCCATTCACTATATTATTAAAAAGTTTACTCCTAATATAGTGCTTTATGGAGCAAGCAGTATTGGCCGTGATGTAGCACCTCGTGTTGCAGGTCGTGTCCATACAGGACTTACCGCAGATTGCACGGGCTTGGCTATTGACCCTGAGACAAAACTTTTGATGATGACCAGACCGGCCTTTGGTGGAAATATTATGGCAACAATTGTTTGCCGTAAGTACAGACCACAAATGGCTACAGTACGTCCCGGTGTAATGGCTATGCCAACCAAGGATGCTAGCCGTAAAGGTGAAATTATCCAAGTAGATGCAGGACTCACTAAAGCTGACATGAACGTAGAAATCATGGAAGTAGTGAAGAGCAAACAAAAAGTCGTAGATATCACTGAAGCTAAAGTTTTGGTATCAGGTGGTCGTGGCGTTGGTGGACCTGAAGGCTATGAGCCTTTAAGAAAACTAGCTGCCCAATTAGGCGGAGAGGTTTCTTCTTCTCGTATTGGTGTTGATAGTGGCTGGATTGAAAAGAGCCGCCAAGTTGGCCAAACAGGCAAGACTGTTCGTCCTAATTTATATTTAGCTTGTGGTATTTCTGGTGCTATTCAGCATCTAGCCGGTATGGAAGATTCAGAATTCATTGTTGCCATTAATAAGGATGAAACTTGTCCAATGATGAAATTAGCAGATTTAGGCGTTGTTGGTGACTTAAAATTAATTGTTCCCAAATTAACCCAAGCCATTGCTGATTATCGTGCTAAACAGAAAGTGTAAGACAGTTTTTCCCGTAGCCTGTGCGGCATTCTCACCCTACTTAATGCTGCATAGGCTTTTTTAAAATAACTGCAAGGTAGATGAGATGATACGCTCAGAAAGGTAGGATATTATGCTCAGCCAGATTGGAAAGAATCTTTATGTTTTTGATATTCCTTTGCCCGGTAGCCCTTTGAAATGGATTAATTCCTATGTTATTAAGGGCCAGCAAGGCGAAAGAAATCTTTTGATAGATACAGGTTTTAATCGTCCGGAATGTCTGGAAGCGTTACATAAGGGTATGGCAGAATTAGAAATGGATCCTAAACAAACCGATGTCTTTCTAACTCACAGCCATTCTGACCACTCCGGTAATGCTGCAGCATTGGCGAGAGAAGGTTGCCGCATTTATATGGGTAAAACTGCCTATCTTATTCAGAAAACTAATATGTTTACCTGGGAATTAAAAAAAGCACGTGCGGTAAAGGAAGGCATGAGCGCTTCCATCATTAAGACTATGTTTGCTAGTAATCCGGCTATTTTATATAGACCAGAACCATACGAAGCTACGGAATTAAATGAAGGAGACGTGCTGCATTATGGTGGCTACAATCTTAAATGTATAGCTACCCCGGGACATACTCCCGGACATATGTGTCTCTATGATGAAGAAAAGCAACTGATATTTTTGGGAGATCATGTATTGTTTGACATTACACCTAACATTAGTATTTGGGTGGAATTAAAAGATGCCTTGGGAGATTATTTGACAAGTTTGCAAAAGGTCAGAAATTTGCCGGTAAAGGTAGCTTTGCCTGGCCATAGAACATTAGGAAGCATGACTATGCAACAGCGGATTGATGCACTGTTGGAACATCATAAAAATAGGCTGGCTGAGGCAGAACAAATTATTAAGAATGAACCGGGAAGCAATGCTTACCATATTGCCAGCAAGATGACCTGGCGTATTAAAACTAAAAACTGGGAAGAGTTTCCCCCAGGACAAAAATGGTCTGCGGTGGGCGAGACCATGACACACTTAGATTATTTATTACTGAGAAACAGAATAACAAGGCTGGAAGATGAAGCAGGCAATAGAACTTATTTTGCCAAATAACCTGAAAGACTTGGTTATGGGAGCTAAAAAATTATGCAAGCAGATAGATTAATACCAGGAGGCTGCATCGGTATTGTTAGTCCCTGCCATGTAGGCAATAGGGAAGTATATGACCGTATTAGTTTTGTATTACAACATTTGGGATTTGCCGTTAAGCACGGGGCAAACCTGTTCAAAGATACCAATGGTTATGCAGCTAGCGCTCGGGAACGGGCGGATGATTTTAATGCCATGATTGCTGATGATGAAGTTCAAATGATTTTATTTACAGGTGGTGAAGGGGCTGTAGAACTCCTGCCCTTACTTGATTATGAGAAAATTCGTTCTCATCCTAAGCTGATTTCCAGCTACAGTGATGGGACTCCGATACTAACCGCCATTTATGCTCAAACCGGTTTAATTACTTATTACGGTGCAGATGCAGGCGAATTTGTAGACTTAAGAGAATATAATTATGCTCAATTTTGTAAAAATTTTGTCGCTGGGTATGAAAATCGCTGCTTTGTTAGTGATAGTAAGTGGAAAATCCTGCATGAAGGAGTTTGCGAAGGAACAATCATCGGTGGTTATGCTTCAGAATTTGCTATGATGCAGAGTAATAAGTATTTTAAATTTGATCCTGAGAAAAAACATTTACTTATCTTAGAAGAACACGAAAGGTTTAGCGTTCCTGAAGCAGTAGCATCATTTTTGGGCTTTATTGAACAAAGTCCTATTATGAAGACGATAACAGGTTTAATTTTTGGACAGTTTTCTGTTAATGAAAATGCTATTTTGATGGGCATTCTGCAACGCTTTGGCGAAAAACATAATATTCCTGTTGTTTATACAGATGATTTTGGTCATGGTACAAGGCATGGTATTTTACCGTTGGGACGTTATGGCAAGCTGGATACAAAGAATGCTACATTGTTATTTGGTGGCTGGTAACACTTTTTTGAGAAGGGATGGGTTTAATGAATAAGTATTTGGTGGAAAAGATTGAAGAAATCGTTAAGGATGAAAAGTTTAGGATGGATGCTTACTTTTTTTGTGGTTTTCCCTCCGGCACTCCTAATGAAAAACTTCTGGTAGCTTGTGAAAGATACCTGGACAGCTTGAAAAAAGGACGCCCGGGAAGTGATGTAACAACGAATATGATTAACCAATTAGAAGCTGCAGTAGCGGCGGATGCCACTGCTAAGATAGCTAATAGTGTTAACAATACGGCAGAGATTAAAGAAATATTAGCTCATAAAGCAGAACTTTAACGATAAAAAAGGCCTTCAGGCTAGAAATATTCTAACCTGAAGGCCTTTTTATTAATTAATTATCAAGGAATCAATACGCACTTGCAACATTCGCCTGTTTTCATGAGACGTAAACCTTCCTGGAATTCACTCATGGGCAGCTTGTGAGTAATAATGGGGGATAGGTCTAAACCTCTGGCCAATAAACCCTTGCCTGTTTCCCAATCTTTATACATGCGGCGGCCGGCAATACCCTTTAAGGTCAGGCCCCTGTACACGAATTCATCTAACTGGAAGGTGAGATTCTTAGAGGATAAGCCCAAAACAGCAATTTTGCCTTCCGGTTTGATATAAGTCAAGCAGGATTGAATAGCTCCTACGTTACCGGAGAAATCCAAAACTACATCAACCTTTTCACCATTATTAGCTGCAGGAACAGCAGTAGCTACATCATTTTTTATAGGATCAATTAGTACATCAGCACCCATGTCCAGTCCTTTTTGACCACGGCTTGCTACCGGTTCAATAGCTACAATTCTGGCAGCACCGGCATACTTGGCAACTCCGATACCCATGGCACCAATAGGACCGCAACCGATGACGGCTACGGATTTTCCTACTAAGTCAAACTGAGTGGCAGCATGGACAGAAGCCACAAAAGGTTCCATTAAGCTTAGTTGTTCCCAATTGGCAAATTTCTTAAAAACAATGGCATTTTCCGCAGGAATGCTGATATATTCAGCCAAAGCACCATCCCGGGATAGGCCGATAACCTTGGTGTGAGGGCAAACATGTTGATTGCCGTTGTGGCAGGTTTCGCAAGTGTTGCAGACGATGTGAGTTTCACCGGAAACAGCATCGCCAATGTTAATTTGTGAAACAAGTTCGCCTTTTTCCACTACTTCTCCGGAAAATTCGTGACCTATAATCATAGGTGGCTTCATGCGGGTGCTGGCAAAGGGGTTCCACATCATAATGTGGACATCAGTTCCGCAGACAGCCATGGCATGAACCTTAATTAAAACATCATTAGGGCCTACTTTTGGTATAGGTCTTTCCACCAATTCCAGATTTCCTTCGCCAGGTGCGGCCTTTATGACGCATTGCATTGTATTTTGCATGTTAAACCTCCTCTTAATAACCAGATAGTTACTCTTTTTTTATTATACTACATAACAATTCTAAGTAAATAAGGAGAGGAAATACTGGAAATAACAGTCAATTTCTTGGGAGTTTACAAGAAAATCATAGCTTATACATAAAAGTGTAAACTAAATAGTATATACAAATTAGGTAATTGTAGACAAAAATAAGTTAATTTTAAGAAACTATTGAACTAAGTCTGAAGTTGTATGATAATTAGCTCGAGATGTAATACAAGTTATAAACATTAGGAAATATAATAAATGTCATAAAAATAGTTATTAAGAGTGCAAGGCAAATGACGCAATACAGGCTTTAGAAAGCTTTTGTTATTTTTTGTTGTGTTATTCACAAGCCGATAAGGCGCAGGGGTGGATGAAGGATGATTGGAATAGGCTTAAAAAAAGACAAAGCATCCAGATGCGATGTCATTTCTAAGAAACTTCTAGACAAAATTAACAAGGAAGAGCTGCTTGTGGGTGAAAAACTTCCTTCCGAGCATGAATTGTGTACCATGTTTGGGGTGAGTAGGACCAGCGTTAGGGCTGCACTGCAGACCTTGCGGAGCAGAGGAATAGTTGGTACGGTACAAGGCCTTGGTTCTTTCGTCCAACGCAAGGAAGAACCACGTAAAGGTCAGAGAAAAGATGAATTCAGGCTTTCTGACATTACCAGTGAGAAATTTCAGGAATTCTTCGAATTCCGTCAGGCTATAGAGTTTAGGGCAATTGATTTTTTTGTACAACGTGCAGACGCAACTGATCGCCAGGCTTTGAAAGAAGCGATAGAAGGTATACAGTTAGCTGCCCAAAAAAATGATTTAGCAGAATTTAGTAAAATGGATTTTGTTTTTCACATGGCGCTGATTAAGGGATCTAGAAATTCTTTCTTGTATGGGGCCATGGTGGAATATCAAGTAATGTTTAAACATTACTTGTCAGAGATTTCCAGGTTGTCTGAAAAACCTCTTACAACCTTAGCAGAGGAGCATTTGACTTTGTATAGGAGCATTACCGGGAAAAAGACCAGAGAAGCAAAGCAATTCTTATTTTCGGATAATATGTTTTATTATTTAACATATTTCAGATTTAGAACAACTGAATGAAGAGTAAGCTGGTAAATTAGAGAAGTTGCTCAAATGTTTACGGAAAGTTTAAATAACGACAAAGAAGGTGGTTGCGGAAAAGTATTCTGGAAGGGAACTGTTTCAAAACTAGAAAATTCAAGGGGGAATTTGAAAATGAACAAAAAGTTTTTAGCAGGTTTTCTTTGTGCAGTAATGGCTTTAGGTGTTGCAGGTTGTGGTGGCGGCGATAAGAAAGCAGCCAATGGTGCAAGTGGAGCTAAAGCTAAACCAGTTACTTTGAAGATGAACGTTACTACTGCTGAGAGCAGCGTTTGGCACGTAGGTGCTAAGGCTTTCAAAAAGGCTGTTGAAGAAAAAACCGGTGGCAGATACATTATTCAAATTTATGGCAACGAGCAATTATCCGCAGGCGACCAGGCAAAGGGCGCTGAAATGTTATTCAATGGTGCTACCGATTGCGATTTGCACTCTACCATGATTCTTTCCAATGTTGTTTCTAAATTGGCCGTTGTTTCTATGCCTTGGATATTCCCCAATGGCTACAAGAGCGTTGATGAAGCAATATTCAACAAAGGTGCTAAAGGTGCTGAATTCATGAAGAAAGAAATCAATGCTAAGGGCGCTCATGCTCTTGCTTTTGGTGAAAACGGCTTCCGTCAAATCACCAATAACGTAAGACCTATTACCAAACCTGAAGACTTAGCTGGCATGAAGATCAGAATTCCTGCTATTGCCATCTTGGTTGATGTATTCAGAGCATTAAAGACTGACCCGACTCAAATGCCGTTTAGCGAATGCTTCACTGCTTTACAACAAGGCGCTATCGATGGACAAGAAAATCCTTACGATACCATTCGTTCTGCTAAATTGCAAGAAGTACAAAAATACATGACTATTTGGAATTATTGCTACGATCCTATTACCTTGAGCGTTAGCGGCAAGGTTTGGAAGAGCTTAAGCGATGCTGATAAGAAGATATTCGAAGATGCAGCTGTAGCAGCTATGGCTGAACAAGTTAAGGCTTCTCGTGCTTTGGATGCTTCCATTATTAAACAATTCAAAGACGGTGGCATGAAGGTTAACGAGTTAGACAAGGCTTCTATTGATAAGATGAAGGAAGCTATGAAACCGGTTTATGCTAAATATAAGGATAAATTTGGTGTTGAAGCTTTCACTGCTTTTGGTTATAAGTTCTAATTATTTAAGTTCTAAAAATGCTGAGAGGATGATGTTTTTCATTGTCCTCTCACCATTTTTGACACATTTTTAGTAATGCTTTTTGGAAGGCAGGGTGAAATTTTGAAAACCATAGATAATATTGTTACTGGTATTGAAGAAATTCTTATTGTCATCATGATGGCTTATATGACAATCATGAACTTCATCAATGTTTTGGGCAGATACGTGTTCTCAGCTTCTTTCTCCTTTACCGAGGAATTAACTGTTACCGTCTTTGTCTGGGTTACCATGCTAGGTATTGCAATGGGTTTTAAGAGAAACGTGCACCTAGGCATGAGTTTTGTTGTTGATCACTGTCATGGCAAGGTTAAAGCAGCCTTGATTCTTTTAAGTGGTATTTGCAGTTTGCTTTTTACAGCTATCTTGTTAATTTACGGCATTGATATGGTACAGAGCCAGATTGAAATGGGTTCTACTACTCCTGTATTGGGTATGCCCCAGTATGTGCAGGGCTTGGCAATGCCTTTATGTGCAGTTTTCATTGCTTATCATGTTATTGAAATTACTTATAGATTAACGAAAGCTGCTTTAACTGATGAAAATAAGGATGGAGGTGCTGCTCTATGATGACCTTAATCCTTTTTGGATTTTTCTTTGTGCTGGTTATCCTGAATGTACCTATTGGTGTTTCCTTGGGATTGGCAGCTTCTATTGGCTTGATTTATGCAGATTTTCCGCTTTCCGTTATCCCTGGTATCATGTACTCAGGTACAGGTAAGTTTGCACTTCTGGCTATTCCTTTCTTTATTATGGCCGGCGTTATTATGGACCACGCTTCTATTTCCAAACGTTTGATTGACTTTGCTCAAGCTTTGGTTGGTCATAGAAAAGGCGGTTTGATATTCGTAGTAGTAATGGTAGCATGCTTCTTCGCTGCTATTTCCGGTTCCGGTCCTGCCACTGTGGCAGCTATTGGACCTATCCTTATTCCTGCTATGAGTGAAGTAGGTTATGGTAAGGCAATGCCGTCTGCACTAGTAAGTGCTGCCGGTGCTATCGGTATCATTATTCCTCCTAGTATTGCCTTTGTAGTATATGCCTCCATTACTGATGTGTCCGTAGGTAAATTGTTCTCAGCTGGTATTATTCCCGGTATCTTGGTAGGTATGGCTTACTACTATGGTGCTGTTTGGGATACCAGACATGACACCATTGCTTTACGTCCTAAGATGAACACAGCACAAAGATTAACAGCCTTTAAGGATGCCGTTTGGGGCCTGTTAACACCTGTTATCATTTTGGGTGGTATTTATGCAGGTATATTCATTCCTACTGAAGCTGCCGGCGTTGCCGTTGTGTATGGCTTATTTGTAGGTATGTTTATTTACAAGGAAATCAAAATTAAAGATTTAAAAGATATTTTCCTTGATTCTGCTGTATCTTCTGCCACAGTTATGTTGATTGTAGCTGCTGCAGCTGTATATGCATGGATTTTGACCACCAGCTCTGTTGCTAAGGAATTGTCTGAAGGCATGTTGGGTATCAGCACTAATCCGTATGTCCTCCTGTTCATCATCAACATCATCTTCTTGATTGCAGGATGCTTCCTGGATGCTAACTCTGCATTCTTCATTTTGCTTCCTATCATTGTTCCTGTATTGAAGGCTATTCATTGCGATCTGATTCACGCCGGTGTTTTCCTAACCGTAAACATGGCTATTGGTCAGATTACACCTCCTGTAGGTGTTAACCTCTATGTAGGTTGCAATATCGGACATGTTTCTGTAACTGATATTTGTAAGAGAATTTCTCCTTACCTTATCAGTGGTATCATTGCTTTGTTTATCATCACCTATATTCCTATCATTTCTCTGTTCATACCTAATTTAGGTGGTAAATAAGTAGTAAAGAAAAGCCGTATTTTTAACAATTATATGGCTTTTCTTTTAGACCTGAGTTGTATTACAAGCTTTAGGTAGATACAAGTCAGGAATGAGAGAAGAGCCATTTAATCGTGTGTGTGATTTTAGCCACGTATTATGAGCTTCAAAAATTTAAGAAGGGGTGATTTAGTTGGCTAAGTATTCAAAAGAAATGCTGTTACATTTTTACCGCACCATGGTGCGGATCAGGGACTTCGAAGAAGCGGCCGCTGATTGTTTCATGAAAGGTATGTTGGCCGGCAATATCCATTTAAGCATTGGCCAGGAAGCCGTTGCTTCCGGAGCTATCAGTGCTATGGAAAAAGAAGACTATATGACCACTACCCACAGAGGACATGGTCACTGCCTGGCTAAAGGCGGAGACGTAAATAAAATGATGGCCGAGATTTTTGGTAAGACAACCGGCTATTGCAAAGGCAAGGGCGGTTCAATGCACATTGCTGATGTTAAAGGTTTGTGCCATTTAGGCGCTAACGGTATCGTTGGCGGCGGTATTCCTATCGCTACTGGTTCAGCCTTAGCTTCCAAAATCTGGAAAGACAATCATGTAACCGTTTGTATTTTCGGTGATGGCGCTTCCAACCAAGGTACTTTCCATGAATCTATTAACATGGCTGCTACCTGGAAGTTACCTATTGTTTATTTAATTGAAAGCAACAGTTATGCTGTTTCTACTGAAATTCATCGTACTACCAACACTGAAAACTTGTCAGTACGTGCCTTGGCTTATGGCATTCCCGGCAAGACTGTAGATGGCAACGATCCTACTGTTGTATACGAAGCTATGAAAGAAGCTTTGGACCATTGCAGAAGCGGTAAAGGTCCTTACATTCTTGAATGCAAGACTTATCGTCATCAAGGACACTATTGCGGCGACCCTGCAGTATATCGTCCGGCAGAATATATGGAAGAAGCTCACAAGCATGACTGCATTCCTGTTATGAGAAAAGCACTTTTAGAGAAGAAAGTTGCTACTGAAAAGGAATTGGAAACTATTGAAGAAGAATCAAAGCAAGAAATTGCTGGCGCTCTAAAATTTGCTGAAGAATCCGCTTATCCGGATCCTAGCGAAGCCACTACTGAAGAGTATGGCACTGATAACGAAAGGGGTGTAGCAAGGTGAGCAAGAAAATTAGCGTAAGTAAAGCCATCGGCGAAGCAATGCATGAAGAGATGGAAAAAGATAAAAACGTCATTATCATGGGTGAAGATATGGGCGTTATGGGTAACGTTTTTGGTATTACCAAAGGCTTCAGAGATGAATTTGGTGCAGACAGAGTATATGATACTCCTATTTCCGAGTCCGGTTTCTGCGGCATGGCAGTTGGTGCAGCTATGAGAGGCATGCGTCCTATTGTAGAGTTAATGTATAACGACTTCATGACCGTTTGCGCTGACCCTATTTTGAACCAAGCTGCTAAAATGAGATACATGACCGGTGGTCAAGTAGAAGTTCCTGTAGTATTCAGAATGCCTATGGGCGCAGGCAGAAGAAATGCCAGCCAGCACTCTCAATGCTTAGAAGCTTATTTCTGCCATATGCCTGGTCTGAAAGTTATTGCTCCTTGCACAGCAACAGATGCTAAAGGCTTGTTAAAATCAGCTATTCGTGATAATGACCCTGTTATTTTCATGGAACACAAGCTGCTCTATGCTCATAAGGAAGAGATTCCCGATGGCGAATATACTATTCCCATTGGCGTAGCAGATGTTAAACGTGAAGGCACTGATGTTTCCATTATTACCTGGAGCCGTGAAGTAGACTTCTCCTTAGAAGCTGCTGAAGAATTGGCTAAAGAAGGTATTAATGTTGAAGTATTGGATCTGCGTACTTTGGTTCCTCTGGATTGGGATGCCATTGTAAAGACTGTTTCCAAGACTCACCATGCCATCATCGTTTCTGAAGAAGTAAAGAGAGGAAGCTATGCAGGTGAACTTTCTGCTCAAATCGCAGAAGATTTGCTTGATGAATTGGATGCTCCTGTTGAGCGTGTATGTGGTCTTAACATCACTTCTCCCTTCAGCCCCACTCTGGAAGATGTAAACTTCCCTCATCCTGCAGATATCGTTAAAGCTGTTAAACATGTACTGAACAAATAGGAGGAGGAGAAAAACATGGCTTTTGAAATTAAAATGCCTCAACTCGGTTTAACCATGGAAGAAGGAACTGTTACAACCTGGTTAAAACACGAGGGCGATAAAGTTGCAAAGGGTGAACCCATTCTGGAGATTACCACTGATAAGTTAACCAACGAAGTGGAAAGCGAAGTAGATGGCACCTTAATTAAAATAGTTGCTCAAGAAGGCGAAGATATTCCCGTAAAGGGCCTTCTTGGTTATATTGGTGAACCTGGCGAAGCTGTAGGTGGCGCACCTGCTGCCGCTGCTGCTCCTGCTGCCGCTGCTGAAGCTGCTGCACCTGCCGCTGCTGCTCCTGTTGCAACTCCTGCTACAGCTAGCAATGCTAATGGCAGAATTCGTATTTCTCCTTTAGCAAAGAAAACTGCTGCTAAGATGGGTGTTGATTATACTAACATCCAAGGTACCGGTACCTTGGGCCGTATTGTCCAAGCCGATATCATTGCCGCAGCAGCTAATAAACCTGCCGCAGCACCTGCTACCGCTGCAGCTGCACCAGTACCTCATTCCGGAGCAGTTGCTCTGATGGATGGAGATACTACTTCTAAGCTAAGTGGTATGAGAAAAGTTGTTGCAGAGCGTATGGCTCAATCCCGTCGTGAGATTCCTAGCGTAACTCAAAACGTCAAGGTTGATGTAACCAAATTGATGGCATTGCGCAAGAAAATCAACACCGAGATGGAAGTTAAATACTCTGTTAACGATTATGTACTGAAGGCTGTTGCTAAAGTACTGAAGGCTCATAAAGACATTCTTGTTGCTATTGACGGACAAACCGTTATTCAAAGAGCTCATATCAATATTGGTATGGCTGTAGCTTTGGATGCAGGCCTAATAGTTCCTGTTATCAAAGATGCAGACAAGATGAGCATCAGCGAAATCTCTGCTTGCGCTAAGGACTTAGCTACCAGAGCAAGAGACAACAAGCTGACCATGGACGAATATCATGGTTCTACCTTCTCCGTTTCCAATTTGGGAATGTTTGGCGTAGAGACTTTCGATCCTATTGTTAACCAACCTGATTCCAGCATTTTAGGCGTTAACACCATTAACGATGAATTAGTCATGGACGACGAAGGCAAGATTACAAAGCATCAATTCATGCGTATTTCTCACACCTTTGACCATAGATTAATTGATGGTGCACAAGCAGCTAAGTTTGAAAAGGCTTTGAAAGAGTTGCTGGAAAACCCGATGGAAATTTTGCTTTAATCTAAAGCTTACCTAGATGTTTTCTATGGGGTAAATGGTAAAACCAGGCCTTCTTAGAAGAAAATCTACTAAGAAGGCCTTTTTTAAAATGGAAAAGTTTTAACAATATGATTGGAGGAATTTTAGATGGCAGGACAAACAAAAATAGTTATTGTCGGCGGTGGCCCCGGTGGCTACGTAGCAGCTATTAGAGCATCCCAATTGGGCGCTGATGTAACTTTAGTTGAAAAAAATAAACTAGGCGGCACATGCTTAAACATTGGCTGCATTCCGACCAAAGCAATTTTGCATAGTGCAGAAGCCATTGATGCTGCAAAGCACATGGGTGATTTGGGTATTAATGTAGAAGTAAAAGGCATTGACTGGAAAAAGGTTATTGCTAAGAAGGTTTCCATTACCAATACTTTGGTTGGTGGTGTACAAGGCCTCTTAAAGATGGGCAAGGTTAAGGTTATTGAAGGCGAAGCAACTTTCACCTCCAAGGATGCCATGGAAGTAACTAAGAAAGATGGTTCCAAGGAAAAATTAACCTGGGATAAGCTGATTTTAGCTACAGGTTCTATTCCTTCCACACCTCCTATTCCCGGCGTTAAAGACAATCCTTGCTGCGTAGATTCTACCGGCGCTTTGTCCTTTGATACTTTGCCAAAATCTTTGGTAGTTGTAGGCGGCGGTGTTATCGGTATTGAATTGGCATCTGCTTATGCTATGTTTGGTACCAAGGTTACTGTGGTAGAAGCATTGCCCAGACTACTTCTTCCTATGGATGGTGAGCTTACTGCTCAACTCCGTAAGATTATGGAAAAGAGCGGTATTGCTATTTACACTGATGCTAAGGTTGCTGCTGTAGAAAAGGCTGGCAACGAAGCTAAGGTTATCGTAGATTACAAAGGCAAGAAAGAATCCTTTACTGCTGAGAAGGTTTTGGTTGCCGTTGGCAGAAGAACCAATGTTGCCAGCTTAAATCTTGCTAAAGCAGGAATTGCTGAAGTTAAAGGCCATATCACCGTTAATGACAAGCAAGAAACTAATGTAAAGAATATTTACGCTATTGGCGATTGCTCCAGTAAGTTAATGCTGGCTCACGTTGCTATGGTACAGGGCGAAATTGCTGCTGCCAATGCTTTGGGCGGCAATGAGAAGTATGATGCTAAGACCAGTCCTGCTTGCGTATACGCTGAGCAAGAATTTGCCGGTGTAGGCATGACTGAAGAGCAAGTTAAGGAAGCTAATATTCCTTATCTGGTTGGCAAGTTCCCACTAAGTGGCAACGGCAAGGCTCTTATTACCAACGGTGGTGTTGGTACTGTTAAGTATTTAATTGGCAAGGAATATCATGAGATCCTGGGTGTTCATATTCTAGGAGCTAGAGCTACTGACCTGATTGGCGAATGCGCTTTGTGCATTGGCATGGAAGGTACTGTAGAAGATATTATTGCTACTATTCACTCTCATCCTACTATTACCGAAGCAGTTCGTGAAGGCGCTTTGGCTTCCTTGGGCAGATGCATTCATATGCCTAACAAGAAGAAATAATAGTTTTGCAGGAGGAAAGTATGCAACACACATTAGGGTTTATAGGGCTTGGCGTTATGGGACTTCCCATGGCAACCAATATTCTCAAGAAAAGCGGCATGCCTCTCTTGGGTAGTGATGTTGTTCCTGCAGCTCTGGAGAAATTCAAAGCAGTAGGCGGAACACCTGCTACCAATGCAGAAATTTATGCTAAGTGCGATGTTATTTTCTTGAGCCTACCTAAAAATGAATTAGTAGACAGTATTTGCAATGAAATTATCGACGCCAAGAAAGAGAAAGCCATTATAGTAGACACTAGCTCTACTGCTCCTTCTATTATTAGAAAGATTTATGCCAAGGGTAAAGCTAAGAATGTGGCTGTACTGGATTCTCCTGTCAGTGGCGGTAATTTTGGTGCTAAAGATGGTACGCTGGTAATCATGTGCGGCGGCGATAAGGCAACCTATGATGAAGTGCTACCTTACTTAAATTACATGGGTAAAACTGTTACCTATATGGGAGACAGTGGTTGTGGCGATGTGGCTAAGCTAGCTAACAATATGATTGTTGGTTACAACTTGGTAGGCAATGCCGAAGCCTATGCTTTTGCGGTGAAGGCAGGGCTTAATCCGGAAACCTTGTTTAAAGCTATTAAAGATGGCTTTGCACAAAACAAGGTCCAGGATGTGAAGATTCCTAAGATATTGAGAAGGGATTTTTCCGCTGATGCCAGAATTGCCGTACATCAAAAAGATATGAAAAATGCTAAGCAATTAGCAGATGAAATGCATGTAGAAGTTCCTATGGCAGACGTAGTCATTGCTTGCATGCAAGCAATGCAGGATGCAGGCTTAATCAACGAGGATCAATGCGCATTGGTTAAACCTTACGAGAAGGCTATGGGCATAGAAATAAAAAAATAAACTCGGAGGTGCATCGTTATGATTCAAACTGCAGATGGTGGACATATTAAGAGACTTATTGCTGCAAGAATGTCTCCCGGTGAAGATGTACTGTTGGGCCTTGAGAAAATTTGCAAGGACTACAATATTAAAGATGGTTTGATCTTAAAAGGTATCGGCAGCCTGAGGAAAGTTAAATTCTTTGATCCGGTTGTTTTGCCTGACAAAAAAGCCGGCTATGGTTACAGCGACCCTATTTGCATGGATGGCCCTATTGAACTCTTGAGCCTCTCCGGTATGATTTGCCATGATGATCAAGGCAAGATTTTGCTTCATGTGCACTATTGCCTGGCTGATAAAGACGGTAACGGCTTTGGCGGTCATGTAATCGAAGGCAATGAAGTTCTTCTGACAACAGATGTTGTTATTGCTGAAATCGAAGGCATTGAAATGGGCAGAGCTTATGATAAGGACTTAGAAGTTTTCTTGTTCGCCCCCAAGAATAAGTAATTGCATAAATAGAGCTGTAGCATGAAGATAGCTACAGCTCTATTTATGTTATAATGTAAAAAGCGAGTACACTAATAGGTGACAATATGAAAGAAGAAGGCAGAGTTATTTTATTATCCAATGCCGGCGTAGTGCTGTATTATCAAGGCACCAGGATTATCATTGACGGCTTATATAAGGACTTACGAGACTATTTCACAGACTTGCCGGCGGACGTGTGGCAACTGATGAAAGGTGGCAAAGGCGACTTGGCGGACGCTGAGTACGTCTTCTTTACCCATTCCCATTTTGACCACTACTATAGTCCCTATTTTTTTGACTATATGAAAAATAACAAACCCAAAGCCATCATTCTGCCACCGCTAGATGATACTAAAGGCCTGAAAGAAGCCTATGAACAATATGGTAGGCTAAACCTTCCTTATAAAGAAAACGAAGTCATAACCCTGGAAAATAATATTAAACTAACAGTCATTAGAATACGGCATGTAGATAAACTTTATCACTTTATGCCGGTGCTATGTTTTCTGTTTGAAGTAGCAGGTACCAAGCTGCTCATTACTTCTGATGCTGACTTCACCAAGGATTCCTTTCAAAGCCTTGCCGGTATAGATATTGATTATGTTTTTGTAACACCGGTTTTCTACAATAATAAATTGGGCAGAGAGATTCTTTACGATTACTTGAAAGTGAAAAAAATCATTGTTTACCATCTTCCCGATATAGAAGATGACAAATATATGTACTATAAAATGGTAACCAGGGATGTAGAAAAATATGCCAAGGGTGACGAAGTCATTATCTGGAACCGCTTCGGACAATATATCTCTTTTGGTAAATCTGAATAAAGGACGATAAAAAATGATATTTATTGAAAGCAAAAGTTTTGATCCGCATTTTAATTTGGCTATGGAACAATTTGTTTTTGATGACATGGATAGAAGTGAGGGCTACTTCCTGCTCTGGCAGAATGCCAATACTATCGTTGTTGGCAAAAACCAAAATACCATAGCAGAAATCAATCAGGAGTTTGTAGAGAAAAATCATGTTAATGTAGTCCGTCGCCTTTCCGGCGGTGGTGCTGTTTATCACGATATGGGTAATTTGAATTTTACAGTTATCGTATCCAAACAAAACAATATGGGAGATTTTGATTTCACCCGCTTTTGCCTTTTGGTAGTAGGAGCTTTAAAAAGATTAGGTGTTAAAGCTGAAGTCAATGGCCGTAATGATATTACTATCGACGGCAAAAAATTCTCCGGTAATTCTCAGTACATGAAACAGGGAAGAATTATGCACCACGGTTGCATTCTTTATGACTCTGACCTATCCAAAGTAGCTCAGTCCCTAAAAGTATCTAAAGACAAGATTGCCTCTAAAGGCATTAAATCAGTAGCTAGCCGTGTAACTAACATTGTGGACTGCTTGCCCAAGAAATTGCCTCTCCAAGCTTTTAAAGATGCCCTGGTAGAGGAACTGATGGCTAAAGAAAAGAATGTTAAGCGCCATGAATTTACTGCAGAGGAAATATCTGCCATCGAAAAGATTAAGAAAGACAGATATGATACCTGGGAATGGAACTATGGTAAATCTCCTAAGTACGATATCATAAAAGAACGCTATATAGATGGTGCCGGGAAGTTTGAAATTCATATGAATGTAAAAGATGGTGCTATTGAAAATATTGATATTTTTGGCGATTATTTCGGTAATGGCGATAAGACCGATATTATAAAACTCTTAAAAGGCGTGCAGATTAATAAGGAAAGTGTTAGCAAGGCATTGGCAAAGGTGGATTTAGAGAAATATTTCCATAATATGCCCAAGGAAACTTTTGTGGACATTATTGTAAAATAAGGCTAAAATCTACTTGAATTGTTAAGCATTTCTTGTTAGAATAATAAGGTATCAATTGCGGTCATGGCGAAATTGGCAGACGCGCTAGCTTCAGGAGCTAGTGGGAGCAATCCCATGGAGGTTCAAGTCCTCTTGGCCGCACCAATAGTAAAAAACAGTCGCTAAGGTAGCATACGCGTCGTTGTAACTTCAAAAGTCAGGTGGGGATGGACCGAGATGTCCTATCCCAACCTGACTTTTTTGTTACGCCTAGCCTCTGCTACCTTCCCGGCTGTTTTTGGTTTGCTAAATACAGAGAGCTGTGGACATACGAAAGCTGTATAGTCCACAACTCTCTTTTTTGTTATTCCTTGTCTGCGCCGCCTCTAAACGTTCTTTTGCCTTTTTATCAACTAAAACATAGCTTGTTCTAATATACAAATTATGATAAAATTTGTATATTAGAAAGGAGTGGTTTAAATGACGATTGCTAGTATTAAACCTTCATCAGAATTGCGCAATCATTATAATGAAATATCTGCTCTTTGCCGAGAAACAAGACAGCCGGTCATCATAACAATAAATGGACATGAGGATACAGCTATTTTAAGTTTTCAAGAATATAAGCAAATGGAAGCAGAGCTAGAGCTTTTAAGAACATTGGCTGAAGCGGAAGAAGATGTGGCCCAAGGTAGAGTTGCTCCTATGGATAAAACGTTTAGCGATATTAGAGCTAAGCTGTTAAAGGAGAAGTTGAAATGAGATATAAGCTAGTGAGAACTGACAAAGCCAATGATCAACTTTTTGACATTGTTCAATTTATAGCAGGAGATTCTCATAGTATTTCTGCTGCCTTGGATTATCTCAGTTTACTGGAGAAAGCTATTAATAGTCTGCAACGGTTTCCTAAAAAAGGAGTAATACCTCGTTATAGTATTCTTAAACGGCAAGGCTACAGAGTGTTAATAGTTGAACAGCATTTAGTATTCTATAAAATTAATGAACATAAAAAAGAAGTTTGTATATATGCAATTTTAGATGGTAGAAGAGAATATGCAAAGCTTCTTTAGGCTATACCTTATTGTAAACATGACGGTGAGTCATTTGGGACGGTTTGCGGTGCTTCAAAAAATGCGACATTGTCCCTAATGGTGTTTTTGTCAGTTTTTAAAATTTTCTAAACGGTATTGTACTGGCGGATACTGCGTCATAACTTCAAAAGAGAGCTGTGGACATACGAAAGCTGTATAGTCCTCAGCTCTCTTTTTTGTGTTCACTAATTATGCTTACGCGTGTAATAATATGTGTTATTATGAAGCAGAGGAGGATGGCAATGAAAAGCTTTTAATCGCGGGAGACTATAAATCTCCTTAAAGCAGATGGTTGGTACGAAGTCAATTGTGTAGGTGACCATCACCAATTCAAACATCCCCGTAAGAGTGGGCGTGTTACCATAACACATCCTAAGAAAGATATACCAATTGGTACAATAAAGCAAGTACAGAAACAGGCAGTTATTAAACTTGTATAATGAAAAAAGGAGGGAGGTTTATTATGAAAGACAATTATACAATGTTATCCAATAGGGCAAGTAGAGCTCTGCGGATGATGTTGCTAGCGGTTATTTTTTGCCAACGCTGCCTGGCAGGCTCTTGGGGAGCGGTAATCTTGTAATAAAGCTTACATACTAAATGAAATGTGGTTCTCCATTTGCAAATAATTTTGCTAAAAAGTCTGCTATTTGGTAATATAAACTAAAGAAGCAAAGTGAATATTTTAGAAATAAACCAAACAGAACTTACAGCAGACGCTCTCGAGCATATAGTAATAGGAATTGTGTAAAATCACTATCAATATACGACTGGACGAGGGCCTGTTTTTTTATAGCTGTTTTAGTGATGAAATTCACCTTTTGGATAATAGGCAAAACGGCAAGCAAAGTGTACAATTCAAAGGTATAGAATTCAAAGGTATACAATTTACTTACAATGGAGATGATATAGACTGACGTAAAGTGCAGTAAAGTAAAGATAGTGGCTTATGCTTTGCCGGTGCAGGATATGGGGCGTACGAATACGGCATAGAAAACTAATTTTGTTATTTTATAATTTTAAAAGCGGGGGAAGGAATGATGATGAAGATGAAAAAAAGTACTAATCGTAAGTTCTTGACGACGGCAGTTATGTGTAGCTTGCTGGCTATGGGCAGCAGCAGTGCCTGGGCGGCGCAGCAGACCACGGAAACGGTAAATTATGGCACTAATGTTTCCACGGCAGCTAATCCCTACAGCAAGATCGAGGTCAAGACCACGGATGCATCGGCTAACGGTATAGTTGTTTATGATTATGATGCCGGTAACCTGCAGGTCTACATGAGCGCTGGTGGCGTAATCAATGTTAGCGCCGCTCCGACGGCCAAGGATATATCTTCTAATGCCTATGGTATCCAAAACTATCATTCTGCCGCCAGTCAAACCGATATCACTCTGATCGTGACTGGTCCCACTACCTTGACCATGGACTCTACCGGCAGTGAAAGTACTGGCGGTGATAATGTTTCTGGCAATGCCTTTGGAATGGATTTAGGAGCTTCTTCCCGTACCAGTTTGGAAGCAGTTAAGGCCACGGTAACGGCTGTGGGTGGCAATATTACCGGCATGGTGTCGGCGGGTTCAAATTTGTATGCTGCTGCTTATGCTTCCGGTGTGGAGGCTTCTCAGGCTAATCTGGCTACTGGCGCGGCTAGTTTTACGGTTACGGGCCAGGGCGGTACGGTGAGTGGCAGCGCCACCAGTGCTGAAGTTCGTGTTTACGGCGTGGATGCTCGAGGCGGGACTACGGCTATCGGCGGCGATTTAGCTCTGACGATTACGGCTGCCGGTGGTACCGTGGCAGGAAGCGGCGAGTTAGCATTAGCCTATGCGGATGCTTATGGGGTGAACATCGAGAAGGCTGATGATGCTCATCTTGGTTCCCTGATTGTAAATGGCACCATTTCCGGCAGTGTCATGGCCCAGGGGGGAACTGCTAAACGCGCAAGCATCGATAGCATTGATAGCGCTTACGCTCCTAATAGTTATGGCGGGGCTTATGGCATTACTAACAACGGGGCTACCTTGCAGGCAGACGGTGCTTCTTTAACGGTAACGGCTGTGGGCGGCACCGCTACCAACAGCTTTTTAAAAATGACTGGTGCCGGTGCCGATGCCGGTGCCTATGGTATCAATACTTCAGGTCCGCATACAACCTCCATTACCGGCGCTACCAAGCTGACAGTGCAGGCGACAGGCGGAACAGCTACTACTAAGACTGTTGATGCTGATAATCCTAGTGCGGCTAATGCTAATGCTGATGCGTATGGCGTTAAAAACGATAATACTTATGATCAGACTAGTTCAGGGGTAACAGCTTCTACCCTGACCTTGGGCAGTTTAGCAGCTGAGGTTGCCGCTACGGCTGGCAACGCTCAGGACGTGGACCATTCCAGTGAAAATTCTATGGCCAGTGTGAATGCCTATGGTATCAGTAATACAACTTACGCGGCTGTGCAGGATACTAATCCTACGGCCACAGCCAAGTTTGCCAGCGCAGACCTGATGGTGACGGCAACGGGGGGGACTGCGGCAGATGTGTATGTTTCTGCCTATGGTATCTATGATTACGCTCAAGGTGGAACCGTGATCATGGACAGCACCGGCCTGGTTAAGACTACGGTGGCCGCTACGGGCGGTACCAGCCGTGCTGACTGGACTACGACCAATGCCACTGGTATTTACAATGCGGCGAATGAGAGCACTGTATATTATCCTGAGACGCAAACTTATAAACATGTAGCTTACGGTATGGCCACCTTTCAGGCGGGGAGTGTGGAGAGCAACGTCACGGCTAGCGGCGGAAGTGCGTCTGCTGCCACCGGGACAGGTTATGTTAGTGCTATAGGTGTAGACAACTATGGCGATAGCGACAACAAGGCTACCCTGACCGTGACCGGGTCCACTACCGTGGCAGCCACTGCTACGGCGAATGCGACTACGCCAAGTTATGTAGAAGCCATGGGCTTATATAATGGTGGCGATACAAGTGCTGTCATGTCCTTGCAGGACACAACCGTAAAGGCCACGGCTACCGGTGGGAATATCGAAAACGGAAGTGGTGCTACTACCACAGCATCAGCTATTAGTAACTACGGCAACGTGACAGCCCGGAATCTGAACCTGACGGCCACGGCTACTGGCGGAGCTCAACTTGCCGATGCTACGCAAACCAGGGAAACGGATGCTTATGGCATCTATAGTAGTAGGGGCACGGTTTCGGCCACAGGTGCGGCGACGATTAAAACCAGTGTTACCCCAGGCGGCGGGGATAAGGAATATTTTGTTGCCGCTTCCCTTTATGCTGAGGGTAACGGCACTATTAACGTAGGTACGGACGGCAGCCAGGCCACAGGCACCAACGTGCAGCTGGAAGGCGATGTGCAGGCCGCCAGTGGCGGTACGGTAAATCTGACTTTGGCCACGGCCGCTTCGTATTTGCAGGGCAATGTGTTTACTGCTTCCAAAAAGACTACTGGTGGCGACGCAGGGGATGCCGGCACAGTTAATCTGACCGTGACCAACGGCGCTGCTTGGCGGCCCGTGTACGATAACCGCTACGGCAGCCAGAATACGGTAGATATGACGAATACATATGACGAAGATGGCAATTATCTTAGCACTAATTATACCTACAATACTCCGGCCCAGACGGCCACGACTACCGAGAACAGCATCGGCAGCCTGACCTTATCTGACGGCGGCAAGGTGGACCTGACTTGGGATAACGCTACACGCGACCCGGCTGCAGCAGGGCGCACCCTGACTATTGGCGCACTTAGTGGTGACGGCGGTATCTTTAAAGTAAACACGAATTTAGCTAAGAACGTGGCTGATGAAATAACCATCACTAATAACGCGGCCACGAACCTGGGCATCGACGTGGCGTATGATCCGGCTTTGGCGGTAAGCGGTCTTGGAAAAGACAGTTCTATCATCGGCAATGCTAAGGTGCTGACTGTTACTTCCGGCACTCAGCCAAAGGTAACGGGCGTGGCAGATTCCTACAACACTTACGATTATCTTCCTACGGTTGTGGATAACGGAGATGGCACTTACGCTGTGACAGGTTTGACTATTACCAATGTTCAAAATACCGTTTCCCGTCCCATGAGAGAAGCCCGCCATCAACGTATGGCTATGCACAATCTGTGGGTGAACGGCGAGCTGAATAACATGGAAAAACGTATGGGCGACCTCCGTGCTGCAGAGCCTGCTGAGGCAGGTATCTGGGCAAGATATGAGTATAACAAGCTGGACAAGGGTAGCGATGCTAATTTGAAATACAATTACTTCCAGCTTGGTTATGATAAGGACTTCAAAGGTGATACCGGTACTTTCTATCGCGGCGTAGCTTTCAGCTATGCTAAAGGCACAGGTAACTATGAAGTAGGAACAGGTGATTTGAAAGAAGGAACCATGACCCTGTACCAGACCTGGATTGGCAAGAGCGGCAACTATTATGATATTGTTGCCAAGGCAGGCAAGCTGCTGAATGACTACAATGCAGTTAATACAGCTAATCCCTATACATCAGATTATCATTCCTGGGCATATAGTATTGGCGGTGAAGTAGGCAAGAGATTTAAGAAGGATAATGGCTTCTTCGTAGAACCACAATTCGAATTTACGCTGGGCCGTATTAATGGTGCTGATTACACAACCAGTACCGGCATGAAGGTCAATGTAGATGCACAGAACTCTGCTATTGCCAGAATCGGCGTAGCTGTTGGCAAAGAGATTAAGAACGTAGGCAGCTACTATGCTAAAGCTTCTTACTTCCACGATTTTGGCGGTGGTCTGAATCTCACTGCTTCTGATAGCACTACCAATCCGTTCAGCTATGGCGAGGACAGCGCTAAGAACTGGTGTATCTTTACGCTGGGCGGCGCAGTGAAAGCCAGCAAGAACTGTAATGTGTTTGGCGAGCTTAGTAAGTACACCGGCGAATTGTCCAATAATGTGCAGGTAAATGTTGGTGCACGTTGGAGTTTCTAATTTAGTCTCCTCCCATGGGAAGCTATATTTCTTTCCCTTTTAGTTGCCCAACTAAATAACCCTTCCCTATTGTGTGGGGACGGGCTACTTTTGAGGAAGCAAAGTGAATATTTTAGAAATAAACTAAACAGAACTCACAGCAGGCTCTCTCGAGCATATTGTAATAAGATTTGTGTAAAATCACTATCAATCATATGACTGGACGGGAGCCTGTTTTTTATAGCTGTTTTAGTGATGAAATTCACCTTTTGGATAATAGGCAAAACGACAAGCAAAGTGTACAATCTAATGGAAAAATGAAAGTGTTGTAGCTGATGTAAAGCAAATATAGTGGTTTATGTTATTTGTAGGGGTGCAGCATACTCAGCTAAGGGGGAGGAAGGTAAATGAAGGCTTATAAGAAGAATAGGTTGTCGCGGTATGTAGTAGCTGCTTTGGCGGCGGGGATGTTCAGTATGGTGCCGGTGGCTTATGCTTTGCCGGTGCAGGATACGACGCATACGAATACGTCGGGAACAGGAATCAGCACTGTAGCCAGCCAAATGAACATTACCGGCTCGGCGGCTAACAACGTCATGAACTGGCAAACGTTTTCTATTGCTAACGGTGAGACGGTGCAGTTTGATGCAAAGAATTACCTAAACTTGGTGCGGGGTACTTTTAAGTCTGAGATTAATGGCGCCTTGAACGGAACAGGCAATATTTATTTGATTAATCCCAACGGTATTTTGTTTGGTTCTACGGCACAGGTGAACGTGGGTAATTTGGTGGCTTCGACACGGGCGATTGACAGCGTGGATGCAGACGGTTTTGCAACTAGTGGAGTAAATCCTTTAGCAACTGCGGCTACGGCCGCAGCAGGTGACATTGTGAACCTGGGCAAGCTGCAGACAGCAAGCTTAATGCTGGAAGGCAACAACATAACAATTCAGAATGCTGCGGATATTACCAGTGATGGCAGCACACCTTTGACTAGTGCAGTTACCGCTAAGGCAGCAGGCATTATCACGGTGGGGCATAAGGTAACAGAGACCACTACCAGCAGCTTTACCATTAACGGCACGGCTACGGACAAGACTGTCCACGACTACGCTAATGATACCTATGCAGGCAGCGGCTATACGGCTAGTAAATTAGACGGAGCTACCAATGCTGTCAAAGAGTCCATGCTGGTGGACAATGTCTACGACCTGCAGAACATGGATGCCAAGCTGAGTGGTAACTATATGCTCTCAGGTGATATTGCTGCCAGCGAGACCAGCAGCTGGAACACTGGGGCCGGGTTCAGCCCGGTGGGAAATGCTACTAATACATTTACCGGCACTTTCGACGGTGCAAACCATACGATTAATGGTTTGTATATTAATAGGCCTACAACGTACAACGTAGGTCTGTTCGGCTATGTTAATGGCGGCGCCATCCAAAACGTAGGCCTGGTGGGCGGCAGCATTACTGGTAAAGGATATGTAGGCGGCGTGGCGGGGTATAACACGAATGATGGAACTATCACGAATGTGTACAACACCGGAACAGTGAGCGGCAATCAATATACAGGAGGCGTGGTGGGGTATAACAGTTATTCTACTATCACAAAGGCATACAACACCGGACTAGTGAGCTGTAATCAGAATACAGGTGGCGTGGCGGGGATTAACGATGGTGGCATCATCACGCATGTGTACAATACGGGGGTTGTGTGCAAAGCTACTGATGCTGCAGGTGGCGTGGTGGGGAGTAACTCGAATGAGGGAACTATCATGAATGTGTACAACATGGGAGCTGTGAGCGGCGGTGGTGAAGTAGGCGGTGTGGCGGGGATTAACGGTAACCAATGCATCATCGCGAATGCGTACAATACGGGAGCGGTGAGCGGCCTCTATGACGTGGGTGGCATAACGGGATACAATGTTGGCACTATTACGAATGTGTATAACACAGGAGCGGTGAGCGGTGTCGCTCAAAATATCGGCGGCGTGGTTGGTGAGGGCTATGGCACTATCACAAATGCCCTGTGGGCCAATGATGTGGGCGGTACACCTACCACGGCTGTGGGCAACGTAGCTGATCCTAACACGGTGAAGGGTGAGACTCTTGCCAACATGAAAAAGGCGGCTACTTACAGCAGTTGGACTGGAACTAATGCAGTTTCTTCCGTCGGTAATGCCGGCACGGCTTGGCGCATTTATGAAGGAAATACTACACCGCTCTTGACCAGTTTCTTCAAGGGCGTGGTTACAGTTACGGGGTTGAGCAACCAGTCTGTTACTTACAACGGTACTACTCAAAAAGCAGATTTAAGTGGTGCTACCTATGATCCGAACAATATTGATGCCAGTCATATCCTGGCTGGTAGTGGACGCAACGCGGGCACCTATAGTGCCATCTATTCCGACCAGCAGGGCTATGATTTGGTGAATACCAATACTTTGACCATTAACCCTAAGACTATCACCGGTTCCCTGGCTAGCGGCTATAGCTTTGACAAGGTTTACGACGGTACGACCACTGCATACTTGGGCAATGGCTATACTTTAAGCGGCGTGGTAGCAGGAGATACAGTGTCTTTGACGGCAGCCAAAGGTTTCTACGACAGCAGCATTATTGGTGACCGCATTGTAACCTTCTCCGGCTTTAGCATTAATGACGGTAACTATTTGCTCAGCATGGCAGACAGCTTAAGTGGCACCGGCAAGATTACTTCCGGCAGCTTGGAGCGCAATTACCAAGATGCCCTTGCAGGTATTGGTAGCTATTTTGGGGCCAATCCATCGGATGGATATACCATCTTTAGAGGCGCACCAGAAGACTACATTCCCAGGGCTGTTAGTCAAAATAACGGCCAGAGCTACAAAGTAGGCGTAGACCAGATGACACGGACCTGGTACAACGGACCTACCAGCATAACTATTATTAACGGTGGCATCACCCTGCCCAAGGACATTCTTCTAGGCAGCACTCCTGATACCCGCACCGTTGTGATAAAAGGCAGCGACAGCTACCAAATCTAAATTTACCGATTGGGGACGGTACTAACTGGCAAGTACTGCTTAACCTGTTACCAATTGGGGACGGTACTAACTGGTAAGTCCATGCTATTTACCAGTTGACGATATTGCCAAAGGGTAAAACATTTACC